>OGGR01000008.1_pt1 | contig 223815 bp, 213 predicted proteins | sample 1571321 | NCBI WGS metagenome assembly OGGR01 (sample SAMEA2582048, study PRJEB24529) | metagenome | biome: Human gut stool | place: China | collected 2011 | reverse complement strand
AATCGAACTGGTGACCTACTGATTACAAGTCAGTTGCTCTACCTACTGAGCTAAGCCGGCACACTTTAAACCATTGTGCATGAACAAATTTTCTATTTCATGGCACCAAAATTGGTGCCCAGAGACGGAATCGAACCGCCGACACGGGGATTTTCAATCCCCTGCTCTACCGACTGAGCTATCTGGGCGTGGGCGCTATTAAACGGATTTTAAGGCGGATGGTCAACGGGAAATTTCACTTTTTGTCTCGTTCGTCTCTTTTTTGCGCAACATCGTCCATTTCTGCCACTTCTTCGGCACGGGCCGCGCCTTTTCGCCCCCAGACTCTGGGTTCCTCCCCCTTGAGCAGGCGGGAAATGTTCTCGTGATGGCGGATCAGGATGAGGCAGGAGAGCAGCGAGACCGGCAGGGTGTATTCGGGTTTGAGCAGGTAGGTAAAGAGCGGCGTCAGCAGTACGGTAATGATAGAGGCCAGCGAGGAGTAGCCACTCACCAGCAGCACCAGCAGCCAGGTGCCAATCACGGCGCCCCCCATGGTAAAGCCGATGGGCATCATGGTGCCCAACGCCGTCGCCACCCCTTTGCCACCACGAAAATGAAAGAAGATGGGGTACATATGGCCGAGACAGGCGGCGACCCCGATAAAGCCGAGGTAGACGGGTTTGATCTGCAGATACCAGGCGAGATAGACGGGCACAGTGCCCTTGAGCACATCGAGCAGCAGCACCACCAGCGCCGCCATCCGGCCACCGAGGCGCAGCACATTGGTTGCCCCCGGATTGTGGGAGCCATGATCCCGCGGGTCGGGCAGACCGGTGCAGCGGGAGACCAGCACAGCACTGGATAGTGAACCACCCAGGTAGGCCAGAATAATCATCAAAATCGTCAGGGCCGTCATCTTGGTCGTTTTTACCACGATATGAATGGGGTATGATGCGGGCCACATACGCTGGCATGGGGCCATGCCCACCCAGAGCGCCTCGGCAAGCATGTTGCCCGGCCAGCATCCCTGCGCTGTCATCACAGCCCATCAAGAGTAAAGAAGAAGTACAGTCATGGACAAGGTGTTTATTCGCGGACTCGAAGTTTTGACCACCATCGGTGTATATGAGTGGGAGAAGGGCATTCGCCAAAAGCTCCGTTTTGACCTCGAGATGGGGTTCGACAACCGCCCCGCGGCAGCAACCGACGACATCAATCTGGCACTGGATTATGCCGACCTCTCCAACAAGATTTGCGAGCATGTCAGCGGCAAGGTGGTCGAGCTGGTCGAGACCATGGCCGAGCAGGTTGCCATGCTGGTGCTCGCCGACGAGCGGGTACAGTGGGTCAAGGTGACCCTCACCAAGCCGGGCGCCGTGCCCAATGCCGCCGGGGTCGGCGTCGAGATCCTGCGCCATCGCACGCCGGCCGCGAGCAGCAACTGATGACCACCATCTATATCAGCTTGGGCTCCAACATCGAGCGGGATCGCCATATCCGCGCCGGGCTCGATGCACTGCACGCCGAATTTGGCGAGCTGCGAGTCTCCCGGGTATTCGAAAGCGAAGCGGTCGGCTTCAACGGCCGCCCCTTCTATAACCTTGTGGCGGCAGCCGAGACCGATCTGCCGCTGACCACCGTCTGCCAGCGACTACGGGCCATGGAGTTCGCCCACGGCCGCGAGCCGGATGCCAAGAAGTTCGCCCCGCGCACCCTGGATCTCGACCTGCTGCTCTATGGCGATCTGGTCTGTGACACCCCGCTGGTGCTGCCGCGCGGTGAAGTGCTCACCAACGCCTTCGTGCTGTGGCCGCTGGCCGAGCTGGCCCCCACCCTGCGCCACCCCGTCGATGGCCGCACCATGGGCGAGCTGTGGCAAGCCTATGACAAGGCCTCCCAGCAGCTGTGCCCCATTCCCTTTCACTGGGAAGCGTGCGAATTGCAGCATCACTGATCCGCAAGGGCGCCTCACGGCGCCCTTGTTGTTTCCACGGACAGGGTTGCTTATCACGGATAAGAAAGTGTCATTGGGCCTGACCCTGCGAGGCTGGCAGGATAGCGCCCACTACAGGAGAACCCCATGCCACTCGATACCATTCACCACTTTAACTGCCAGTTGCTGGCTGAACTGCCCCACCAGCGCTATGAGCATGAACCCATTCTCGACTACGCCACCGATGAAAAGGTCAAGGCCCGCCTCGGCTGGCAGGCGGAGTTCAGCAAGACCCTGTTTCTCAAGTTCAAGGATGGCCGCTTCGCCCTGCTGCTGACCCACAGGGACGGACGGCTCGACAACAAGGCGGTCAAGGCTGCGCTCGGCGCCAAGCCCTCCATCTGCACCGCCGAAGAGATGCAGGCGGAGATTGGCTGCCTGCCGGGGGCGGTCTGCCCCTTCCTGCCCCGCGCCGATATTCCGCTACTGGTGGATCCGCAACTGCTCAACCACACCGCCTTCACCTGGACTCCGGGCCACCCGGAGCAGACCTTTCTGCTGGCGACCGAGCATCTGGCCGAGGTACTGGCGCAGCTCCCCTGCGAGGTCAGCTATCTGCCCGCGCCGACGGCGTAGCCCCATCGCGCGCCAGCTGGGCGAAGATCAGCGCCGCCAGCATGGAGAGCAGCCCGACACAGAGGTAGGTAAGGTGGAACCCGGCCAGCCACTGACCCTCGGCCACTAAGGTGCCCGCTGAGGTACCCGCCGAGAAGAGCCCGAGCAGGCTGGCGGCAATCGCCACCCCCAAGCTCATGGAGAGCTGCATCACCACCGAGAGCAGACCGTTGCCACTGCTGGCAAGGGTCGGGCTGAGATCTTGCAGCGTGAGAGTGTTCATGGCGGAGAACTGCAGCGAGTTGATGGCGCCGAAGATCGCCAGCCAGCCCAGCAGGACCCCGTAGGGGAGCTGGTTGTCGATGAAATAGAAGCTGGCGATCATCGCCCCCAGCAACAGGGTGTTGCCGATCAGGATGCGGCGATAGCCCACCTTCGGAATCAGCTTGTTCACCAGCGTCTTGGTCAGCATGGCGCCAATCACGGTGGGGATCATGGTCATCCCCGCCTTGCTCGGGGAGAAACCGAGCCCCAGCTGCAGAAACAGCGGAGTGAGGAAGGGCATGGCGCCGCTGCCGAGGCGGGCAAACAGGTTGCCCCAGATGCCGATGGCAAAGGTGGCGGTCTTGAACAGGTTCAGGCTAAAGAGCGGCTGCGGTGCATTGGCGGCATAGAGCCAGTAGCTCGCCATCGCCGCCAAGCCGAAGATCAGTGCAAACAGCGCCCAACCGGTGGAGATGCTGTGCTCCCCCAGCCCCTGCAAGCCGACCGACACCAGCACCATGCCGACGCTGAACATCACGAATCCCTGCCAGTCGAACCGGGCGGTCTGCTGCCGCAGCTCCGGCATAAAGTGCCAGCTGGCGATAAAGCCGAGCAACCCCACCGGCAGGTTGATGAGAAATACCCAGTGCCAGCTCGCCACTTCCACCAGCCAGCCACCAAGCGCCGGCCCCATCAACGGGCCGAGCAGCCCCGGGATGGTGACAAACGACATCACCCGCAGCAGCTCGTGCTTGTCATAGACCCGCAGCACCGCCAACCGTCCCACCGGCATCAGCAGCGCACCGCCAATCCCCTGAAGCACCCGGGCGGCCACCAGCATGGAGAGCGAATTGGAGGCGGCACAGGCGAGCGAGCCGAGCGTGAAGAGCGAGATGGCGGCCAGATAGATGCGGCGGGTGCCGAATCTGTCTGCCAGCCAGCCGGAGGCCGGGATCAGCAGCGCCACCGTCAGCATGTAGGCAATGATCACCGACTGCATCTGCAGCGGGCTCTCCCCCAACGTCTCGGCCATGCTGGGCAGGGCGGTGTTGAGAATGGTGCCATCCAGTGCCTGCATAAAGAAACCGACCGCCGCCAGCAGGGGCAGCCACTTGCGCTGGGCATCTGTCACTGTGTGGCTCATTGCCACCTCCATTATTTTTGCGGGGGAGCGGCGGCGGTCAGGAAGAGATCGACACAACTCAGGGTCCAGGCATCCTGCTCGGCAGCGCTCTGGGTCAACGGCAGACCCAGCTCACGGAGCATGCGCTCCTTGCCCTGCCACATCAGCAACAGCTGCAAGGCGGCCTGTTCGCTGTCTTGATGGCACAGCAGGCCTTGCTGCTTCTGCTGCTCCAGCCAGTTGGACAGCATCTCGGTCACATAGAGCGGGCCCGCCTCGAAAAAAAGGGTGGCCAGCTGGGCATCGTTGCAGCTGATGCAGGTGCGAAAGATATTGATGGCATCATCGCTCAGGATCAACTTGCGAAAGCTGCGACCAAAGGCAATCAGGCTCTCCCGTACGTTGTTGCCACGCAGCAACACCTCCGGCATCAGCTCGCTGCTGACGCACTTGCTGCCCACCGCTTCGGCAAACAGCGACTCCTTGTTGGCAAAATGGCTGTAGACCGTCTGCTTGGAGACGCCCGCTTCACTGGCCACCATGTCCATGCTAACCAGATGCAGACCGTGCTGACAGAAGAGCCGCCCTGCAGCATCAAGGATCGCTGCCCGCTTCTGCTGACTACGGGGTGAAATGTTCATTTTTCCTCCACAATCAAACTGGACAGTCTAGTTTCGAAAAACTAGACTCACCGGTGTGATTTGATGTTATGTCAACCAGAGGATGATGTCATGACACTTTGCTTAATCCTGCTGGCGCTGTTACTGAGTGGCTGCAGCCCGGTCACAGAGTCAGAAGAAACACCCGCCCTGACCCGGGTGATCGCCCAGCCGCTGCAAGCCAGCGATCACTACCCGGTGCTGCACCGTTTCAATGGCCGGGTGATCGCTCCCGAGCACAGCCAGATAGGTTTCGAGCTGGCAGGGCGGATCGCCACTCTGCACAAGGGACGCGGAGAGACGGTCGCGGCTGGCGAACTGCTCGCCACACTGGACACCCGGCTGCTGGCAGTGGAAGCCAAAGAGCTGGCCGCCCGGGCTGCCCAGAACGAGGCCGAGCTGACCCTTGCCCGGCAGACGCTCGAACGACTCACCGCCCTGCGCCAGCAGCAGTTCAGCTCCCGTCAGGCGCTGGATGAACAGCAAGGCAAAGTCCGCATGCTGGAGGCAAGCGCCAACCAGCTGGCCGCCGCCCTCGAAGCCAACCGGGTCAAACAGGAGAAATCACAGCTGCGCGCCCCCTTCAACGGGATCGTAGTCAGCCGCGAGCAGGCATTGGGGGCTGTGGTGGCCGCAGGCCAGCCTCTCTTCTCCCTGACCCGCAGCGGCCAGTGGGAGGCCGATATCGGCGTGCCGGTAAAACAGGCCGAGTCCCTGATCGTCGGCCAACACTACCCCCTGCAAAGCGGGGAGCAATCACTGGAGGGGCGCCTGCTTAATCTGGGGGTACAAGTGGACGGGCAGACCCACACCCGCACCGCCCGCTTCCAGCTGACCCGGGGCGGCGAACAACTGGCAGAGGGGCAACTGATCACCCTGTTGCATCAGACCCGCGAGCCTACCCGCGCCTACGAGGTACCGCTCACCGCGCTGACCCAGGGATTGCGCGGCAGCTGGACCCTCTATCTGCTCAACGACGAAACGCCACCCCGGGTGGTCAGTCGGGACGTCACTCTGCTGCAGCAAGATGGCGAGCGGGCCTGGATCAGTGGTGCCCTGAATGGACAAGAACAGCTGGTGACCGATGGCCTGCATAAGCTGGTGCCGGGCCAGCAGGTCACCCTGACAATCAGCGTGGATCATCAGGCGGCGCATCCGGAGCCACAGTCATGATCCGCCCGTTTATCGAGAATGGCCGCCTGCTGCTGTTGACGGTCGCGCTGCTGCTGACGGCCGCCCTTGCGGCATTGCAGACCCTGCCCAGAACCGAAGATCCCCAGCTCACCAGCCGCTTTGCCAGCGTGGTTACCCACTTTCCCGGGGCCAGCGCCGAACGGGTGGAAGCGCTGGTGAGCGAGCCCATCGAGAACCGGCTGCGGGCCCAGAGCGAGATCAAGCTGATCGAGTCGAGCTCTCGCCCCGGCCTCTCCATCATCAATCTGGAGCTCAAGGATGAGGTCAGCGATGTCGAACCTGTCTGGTCCAGAGTCCGTGATCGGCTGGCAGATCTTGCCGCCGGGCTGCCAGCCGGCGCCAGTGCCCCCAAGCTGGATGATGAGAAAGGCTATCCCTTCACTCGGCTGGTCAATGTGGTCTGGCGCGGGCCGGGCCAGCCACAGCTGGATCGCCTCGCTCGCTACAGCGCCGAGCTGGAACGCCGGGCTCGCCAGCTGCCGGGCACCGAATACGTCGAGCGGGTCGGGGCACCGCAGGAGGAGATCGAGGTACGGTTCGATCCCCTCGCCCTCAGTGCCAGCGGCATGAGTGGCGAACAGCTTGCCCAGGCGCTGAGTGGTGCCGATGCCAAAGTGGCCGCCGGGGAGTTGCAGGGCAGCCACCATCGCTTTCAGGTGGAGATCCGCGGCGCCCTCGATACCCTGGAGCGGATCCGCCAGATCCCGCTGCGCACCGGCGAGCAGGGCCAGACCCTGCGCCTTGGCGATCTGGCCGAGGTACGGCGTACCCTGCACCAGCCGGAGAGCCAGCTGGCCTTTGCCAATGGTGAGCGGGCCGTGGTGGTCGGTCTGCGCATGGCACAGGATCACCGTATCGACCTCTGGTCGGCACGGGTCGACTCCATGCTGACTCAGCTGCAACAGGACTTGCCGGATAATATCGGCCTCGTCACCAGCTTCGATCAGCAGCGTTATACCGATCAGCGGCTCGACACCCTGCTTATCAACATTGTGCAGGGTTTTCTCATCATAGTGGCCGTGCTGCTGGTGACCTTGGGTGTCAAGGCCGCCATTATCGTGGCCCTGTCGCTGCCGCTTACCGTGGCGTTCTCATTCGCCTGCATGAACCTGATCAATCTGCCCATTCACCAGATGTCGGTCACCGGTCTGGTGGTGGCACTCGGGATCATGGTGGACAACGCCATCGTCATGGCGGATCGGGTGCAGTATCAGCGCCGCCACGGCATGGCCATGAGTGCCGCCGCACTGGAAGCCATCGGCCACCTCTGGCTGCCACTGCTGGGCTCCACCCTCACCACCATGCTCGCCTTTATGCCGATCATTCTGATGCCGGGCCCGGCGGGCGAGTTTGTCGGCGGCATCGCCTGGGCGGTGATCTGTTCGCTGCTGGGCTCCTACCTCATCGCCCACACCCTGGTGGCTGGCCTTGCAGCTCGCTGGATTGGCAGTGACCAAGGGGGACGCTGGTATCAGGATGGCTTGCACCTGCCCCGGGTGAGTGCCCGTTTCCAGCAGAGCATCGCCATGGCGCTGGCTCACCCCTGGCGTACCCTGCTGCTGGTCAGTCTGCTGCCCCTGCTCGGTTTCTGGGTGGCGGGCCGCCTCACCGAACAGTTCTTTCCCCCTGCCGATCGGGACATGATCCACATCGAGGCCAGCCTCTCCCCACAGGCGAGCCTGGCGCGCACTCGCGAGCTGGCACTGGGGATCTCCGCCGAGCTGGGCAACCTCCCCGAGCTGGTTCGTCAGGACTGGGTGGTGGGTGACAACGCCCCCAGCTTCTACTACAACCTGGTGCCCAGAAAACAGGGGCGGGCCGATTACGCCCAGGGGATGATCACCCTGCAGGATGCCGATGCCGCCGAACGGCTCATTCCACAACTTCAGCAGCGGCTTGATGCAAAATTTCCAGAAGCGCAGATCCTGGTGCGCAAGCTGGAACAGGGGCCGCCTTTCAATGCCCCGGTCGAGCTGCGGCTGTTTGGCCCCGACCTTGAACAACTACACCGTCTGGGAGAGGAGCTGCGCAGTCTGCTCGCCAATACCCCGGCCGTGGTGCAGACCCGCGCCACCTTGCAGGCAGGGGCCCCCAAACTCTGGTTGCAGGTCGATGAGGAGGCCGCCCGACTGGCAGGCATGAGCCTGACCGATGTTGCCTCCCGGCTGGCTGGAGCACTGGATGGCAAGTTGGGCGGCACTGTGCTGGAAGGCACCGAGTCAATCCCGGTTCGGGTGCGACTGGCCGAGCCCTTGCGTCAGGATCCGGATGCGCTGCTCAATGTGCCGCTGTCGCTCACCGGCACCGGCCAGCAAGGGGCAGCCAATCTCACCTTGCGGGCACTGGCCACTCCCGAGCTGCTGCCAAGCTGGGGGGAGATCAGCCGTCGGGATGGTGAGCGGGTCAATGTGCTGGAGGCCTATCTGGCGGTCGGCGTACTGCCGCAAACCGTGCTGGAGCAGGTCAAAGAGAGGCTGGCCGCCAAGGCGCTGGCGTTGCCGCCGGGCTATCGACTGGAGTTTGGCGGGGAAGCCGCCAAGCGGGATGAATCGGTGGGCAATCTGATGGCCCATGTCAGCCTGGTCGCCGTGCTGCTGGTGGCCGTGCTGGTGCTCAGCTTCAACTCGTTCCGGCTGGCGGGCATCGTCACCCTGGTGGCGATCCAGTCGGCGGGGCTCGGGCTGCTGTGGGTCTGGCTACTGGGCTACCCCTTCGGGTTTACGGTGATCATCGCCCTGCTGGGACTGATGGGGCTGGCCATCAACGCCGCCATCGTCATTCTGGCCGAGCTGAGGGCAGACCCGCTGGCACAACAGGGCAATCTGCCGCAGATCCGCGATCTGGTGGCCGGTTGCAGCCGCCACATCGTCTCGACCACCATCACCACGGTGGGCGGCTTCATCCCGCTATTGCTGGGGGGCGGCGGCTTCTGGCCCCCCTTTGCCATCGCCATCGCCGGTGGCACAGCGCTGGCGACCCTGCTCTCGTTCTACTTTGTGCCGGTGGCGTTTGTGCTGTTCAACCGCCGCCGTCCTGACCCGGTACAGGAGAGCTGCAACGCGCCAGATCAGTTGTCTGGCTGACCCAGCATGGCTTTGAGCCGCTCTTCCAGAGTGGGCTCGGGGGCCTTGAGAGTCGCCATAAAGAGCTGCTCGATACCGGCCTTGCCCTGACTTTTCACGATAAACACCAGTCGGGACTGGGCCTTGCCCTCCGGCCACTCACCCAGTGCCTGCAGCGGATAGAGCTGGCCGTGGACGCCGTGGATCACCACCGGCTGGCTCTCCCCTTCCAGCTGCAAGATCCCCTTGAGCCGCAGCAGGGCATCGCCATATTGGGCCTGCACCGCATCGATGGCGGCCAGCAGGCGGGAGGGCTTGAGCGGCTCGCCGATACGCAGGGAGAAACTCTCGATGTTGCCGTGCTCGAAGTGGGTGGGCGCAGCTGTGCCCACCTTGGCGGCGAACGGTTGCATCTTCGGCTGCATCGGTGACGCCAGCCCCTGCTTGGGGGATTCGGTGCGCAGCCAGGCAAGCAGCTGGCGCACATCGCGCCCCGCCGCTTCGTTGTAGGCGCCGAGCTTCTCCAGCACCGCTGGCGACAGTTCACCATTGGTCACCCGCTGGATCGGGGCCGCCGGATTGAGTGCCGCCAGCTGGGCTTCGACCCGCGCCAGCTGTTGGTCCTCCACCAGATCCCCCTTGCTCACCACCAGCAGATCCGCCAGCGCCACCTGTTTCACCGCCTCATACTGGGCCGCCAACTGCTGCTCGATATGGCCGGCATCTACCACGGTGACGGTGCCATCGAAGCGGTAGCGCTGGGCGATAAAGCCCTCTTCCCTCAACGTGAAGAGCACGGGGGCCGGATCCGCCAGACCGGTGGTCTCGATAATCAGACGCTTGAACGGTTTGATCTTGCGCTGGATGGCCTTCATAAAGAGCCCCTGCAGCGCTTCCACCAGAGAGCCCTGCACCGAGCAGCAGATGCAGCCGGAGTCGAGCAGCATCACCTGCTCATCCACCTGCTGCACCAGATGGTGATCCAGCCCCACCGAGCCGAACTCGTTGATCAGCACGGCGCACTCGCCAAGCTCCGGCTGCTTGACCCAGTGGTTGAGCAGAGTTGTCTTGCCGCTGCCGAGAAAGCCGGTCAGCAGGGTCACTGGGATACGGGTATCTTGCATATCGGTCATGTCAGATCCTTACCGGTTGGCAAACAGGTCGCTGAGCCAGCGGTTTTCAAAGCGGCCGTGGGGGTCGAGCTCGGCTTTCAACGCCACGAAGTCGTTCCAGCGCGGCAGCAGGGCCGGGAAGTCGTAGAGATCCATCGCCAGGTGCTTGCCAAAGTGCGGGATGCCGCCGAGCGGCACCAGCAGTTGCTGCAGCTCGCGCATCTGCTCCATGGAGCCGTTGACGAAGGTGCCGTCCGCCGCCAGATAGACCAGAAAACCGATCCAGCAGACCGACTGGCCATAAGCGGCGCTGAGCCAGGCCTCGGAAGGGCCGGTGCAACGCAGGATAAAGGGATAGTGCAACACGCCTGGGTTGGCCTGCTGCCAGGCCTGCAGGGTCTCCAGCGCCTCGTTCATGCGATGAAGCGGCACCGCCACCTCGCAGTTGATCTGGGGGGCCGGGATCCCCTTGCAGAGAATTTGGTAGACGTTGCCCACCAGATCGGAGGCATCTTTGAAGCGGCGCACCGTCTCGAAGTGCTCACCGGCCAGCGCCTCATCCTTGGTGTCCTTGGCCATCTTCTGCAGAGTCGCATCTATGGTGGCATTCATGCGGGCGTCGATATCGCCATCCAGCAGCAGCGGCTCGCTGCCACCGGCGCGGTAGCGGGCAACCTCCTCATCGGAGGCGGGATCCACCAGCCAGATGTGGCTCTCGCCGGTCCAGGCAAACCACCAGCTCTTCACAAAGCCGTGCTCGCGGTTGAGCCGCTCGTTGTGCTCCAAGAGGAAGGGGTAATCGGTGGTGAACTTGGTGCAGCGCATAATGCGGTTGGGCACGGTACGCAAGGTGACGTCGAGCAGGATGCCGAGCATCCCCATCCCCATCACGAAGGCGCCGAAGCGCGGGTCACTGCGATCCACCCGGATGATGTCGCTATTGGCCAGCATCACCGTCATCGCCTCCACCGCATCGCAGAGGGCGGACTGGTGCAGCCCCTGGCCGTGGGTGCCGGTGCTGAGGGCGCCGCCCAGGGTCTGGATACCGATAACGCCCGGGGATGCGGGCAACATCCGCTCCATGGCGATCAGCTCGGCATAGACGGTATCAAGGGGCGTCCCCGCCTGATAGGTCACTGTATCGGCGGTTTTCGCCAACTGGCCGCGCAGGTGGTGCAAGTCCACCAGCAGCGCCTGACTGCCCTCGGCATAGACGCTGTGGATGGGTTCAAAAGAGAGGCCGGAGCCGATAAGGCGCAGCTTGCGCTCGGGATGTTCCCGCAGCAGCGCTTGCAGCTCGTCGCGGCTTTTCGGGCGCCACACCTGATCCAGCGCCCCGAGGGGATTGGTTCTCGACCAGTTGAACAGCACCTCCCGATTACCGATCGCCTTGATGCTGTGAAATGCCTGGAACTGAACCGTCATACCGCGCCTCATCTTTTACTGACGTCAAAATGAGCGCCGATTCTACCGAAAAGCGAGCCACAAGGCATGGAAAACAAGCCCCTGCACTCGAGGGGGGATAGGGAGATAGCACTTCCCTACCCTGCCAGACAGGAGCGTGTCCGCCCGTCTGTCACCGATAGATCAGGTGGCGTTCGGGATGCCTCGTACCCCATCTGGCTGGCGGGTCTGCGCCTCTTCCGGCAGCAGCTCCTCACAGAACTGGCGCAGCGGCATGGGGCGGGCAAACAGGTACCCCTGCAGATAGTCGACCCCTTTGGCCCTGAGGTAGTCAGCCTGACGCTCGCTCTCCACCCCTTCCGCCACCAGCGCCAGACCGAGCCGGGTCGCCAGATCGATCACGTTGTCCACGATATGTTCCGAGAGCGACTCGGTACCGATGCGGGCGATAAAGGATTTGTCGATCTTGAGGTAATCCACATGAAACTGCTGCAGGTAAGCCAGGCTGGAGTGGCCGGTACCAAAGTCGTCGATGGCGAGTTTTACCCCCATCTCGTCCAGCTGGCGGAACAGGGAGAGGGTCTGGGGATCTGACATCAGCAGCTCCCGCTCGGTCAGCTCCAGCACCAGTACCACCTTGCCGGGGAGGAAGTGACCGAGGAAGGCGCGGCACTCGGCCAGCAGGGCAAAATCGTGGCAATGAGCCGCGCTGATGTTGAAGCTGATATGAAACCCATCGGGCAACTGCTCCTGAGAGCGGTTCAACCGTGTCGCCACCTGCTTCATGATATGGGTGGTCATGGGGACGATCAGTCCCGACTCCTCCGCTTGCGGGATAAAGAGATCGGGCCGGATCACCCCTTCATTGACATGCTCCCAGCGCATCAGCACCTCGGCGCCCATCATCTTGCCGTCGTGGCTGGCAATCAGCGGCTGCAGATAGGGAACAAACTCCCTGGCCCGCAGGGCGCGTCGCAACTCATCTGTTGGCGAGCCGGGCCGCCCCAGCACCCACCACACCAGCCAGGCCAGCACAAGCGAGGAAACCGCCAGCCACGACAGCGCCACATGCCGCGCGGCCCACAGCGACTTCCAGTAGACCGGCATGGCATAACCGGCATGGATGGTGAAAGGATAATGGGATGAGGTGAGGGCCTGGCTGATCCCGCGATGGAGGGTGGGCGCCTCGCTCAGATAGCGGCCAGACTCATTGAGCCAGGCCGACCCCACCTGCAGATAGAGCGCACTGGATTTTCCGCTCATGGAGAGCATGAAGCTGAGCTGGGTACTGTCGATGGCACTCAAGGCGGCATCCTTGCCCTGTTCGGTGCGCACCACCAGCAGCGGGTGATTTTGCCGCACCCGGTTGCCACTCATCAGCAGCAGCTTGCGGCCAGTGTAGATGGAGCCGTCATCGGCATCATTGGCCTCACCAAACAGCGAAGTGCAATTGATGATGCCGTTTCGTACCAGATTGACCGAACGCAGGAAAGGCTCGATGGCGACCTTCTTGCGCAGCACCAGCAGGTTGTCGCGACAGGGAGCATTCACCAAGGGCAGCACGGAGCGATTGGCCTGCTCCGCATGATCCAGCATCGACTCCATCAGGGTTCTGGCCTTGTGGGCCGAGGCGCTGGATTCTGCTTTCAGCTCCTGCACATAATTGCTGTGGATGAGCCAGCCTCCCACCAGCAGCGGCAGGGTAAAGACCAGCAAGGCACCGCCGAAGCGTAACCCGGTTCGGGAGAGATCGATCCTGAACAGAAACATAAAGAACCACGCCGCAATTCGTCAGGCCTGCCAACGCAAGCACCCAGTGAACAGATATCCACTTTCCCTCGATAACGATGCCCCATCATTACCGCACATAACCGAACAACATAACCCAAAGCGTTTATAAAACGAACCACCAAACAGGTGGTTGGATCTCTCTAGCAAGGATCGTGCAAACAATCTTCAAAAAAGACGGTGAATAACACACAAATAAATAATGCCGCGTAAATACGCGGCATTATTGGCTTCTTATCGCGCAAATCGCGCAAGAACTCCGTTAAACGGCTTGTTGCAGGATCACCGCATCGGCCTTCTTGGTGTAGGAGGCGATCTCGTTGAAGTTGAGGTAGCGGTAAGTATCTGCCGCAGTGGCATCGAGCGCCTTGGCGTACTGCAGGTACTCCGCCACGGTCGGGATCTTGCCGAGGATGGCGGCAACGGCGGCCAGCTCTGCTGAGGCCAGATAGACGTTGGCACCTTTACCCAGACGGTTCGGGAAGTTACGGGTGGAGGTGGAGACCACCGAGGCTCCTTCCGCAACCCGTGCCTGGTTGCCCATGCACAGGGAACAGCCCGGGATCTCGATACGGGCACCGACGCGACCAAAGATGCCGTAGTAGCCCTCTTCGGTCAGCTGATCCTTGTCCATCTTGGTGGGTGGCGCGATCCACATGCGGGTCGGCAGCTCGCCCTGATACTTCTCGAGCAGTTTGCCGGCGGCACGGAAGTGACCGATGTTGGTCATGCAGGAACCGATGAACACTTCGTCAATCTTGTCACCAGCCACGTCGCTCAGCAGACGGGCATCGTCCGGATCGTTCGGCGCACACAGGATCGGCTCCTTGATGGTGGCCAGATCGATCTCGATGATTTCGGCGTACTCGGCATCCTTGTCCGCTTCCATCAGGGTCGGGTTGGCCAGCCACTCTTCCATCCCCTTGATGCGACGGGTGATGGTGCGCGGGTCACCGTAACCTTCGGAGAGCATCCATTTCAGCATCACGATGTTGGACTTCAGGTACTCGATGATCGGCTCTTTATCCAGCTTGATGGTGCAACCGGCAGCGGAACGCTCGGCGCTGGCGTCCGCCAGCTCGAAGGCTTGCTCCACTTTCAGGGTCGGCAGACCTTCGATCTCGAGGATGCGGCCGGAGAAGATGTTCTTCTTGCCCGCTTTCTCGACGGTCAGCAACCCCTTCTGGATGGCGGCGTAGGGGATGGCATGGACCAGATCACGCAAGGTGATGCCCGGTTGCAATTCGCCCTTGAAGCGCACCAGCACCGACTCCGGCATATCCAGCGGCATCACGCCGGTGGCGGCGGCGAAGGCCACCAGACCGGAGCCCGCCGGGAAGGAGATACCGATGGGGAAACGGGTGTGGGAGTCACCACCGGTACCCACGGTATCCGGCAGCAGCATGCGGTTCAGCCAGGAGTGGATGACGCCGTCACCCGGACGCAAGCTCACACCGCCGCGGTTCATGATGAAGTCCGGCAGGGTGTGGTGGGTCTGTACGTCGATGGGCTTCGGATAGGCGGCAGTGTGGCAGAAGGACTGCATGGTCAGATCGGCGGAGAAGCCGAGGCAGGCCAGATCTTTGAGTTCGTCGCGGGTCATCGGGCCCGTGGTGTCCTGGGAGCCGACCGTGGTCATCTTGGGCTCGCAGTAAGTGCCCGGGCGAATGCCCTTCACGCCGCACGCCTTGCCCACCATCTTCTGGGCAAGGGTGAAGCCTTTACCGGTATCGGCCACCGGCTGCGGGCGACGGAATACGGTGGAGAACGGCAGACCCAGCGCTTCGCGGGCCTTGTCAGTGAGGCCGCGACCGATGATCAGCGGAATACGGCCACCGGCGCGCACTTCGTCGATCAGTACGTCGGTTTTCAGTTCAAACTGCGCCAGCACCTGTTCGGTGCCGTGTTTGCAGATCTTGCCAGCATAGGGGTAGATGTCGATCACATCGCCCATTTCCAGCTTGGAGACGTCCACTTCGATAGGCAGAGCGCCAGCATCTTCCATGGTGTTGAAGAAGATCGGGGCAATCTTGCCACCCAGGCAAACGCCGCCAGCGCGCTTGTTCGGCACGAACGGAATGTCGTCGCCCATAAACCAGAGCACCGAGTTGGTGGCGGATTTGCGGGAAGAGCCGGTACCGACCACGTCACCCACATAAGCCAGCGGGAAGCCTTTCTCTTTCAGGGCATCGATGGTCTTGATGGGGCCGACGGCGCCATCCTTGTCCGGGCTAATGCCGGGACGGGCGTTTTTCAGCATTGCCAGCGCGTGCAGCGGAATGTCCGGGCGGGACCAGGCGTCCGGTGCCGGCGAGAGGTCGTCGGTGTTGGTTTCGCCGGTCACCTTGAACACGGTGACGGTGATCTTCTCGGCCAGCTCCGGGCGGGAGAGGAACCACTCGGCGTCGGCCCAGGATTGCATCACCTGCTTGGCGTGGACATTGCCCGCCTTGGCCTTCTCTTCCACGTCGTGGAAGGAGTCAAACATCAGCAGGGTGTGGGAGAGCCCCTTGGCGGCAAGCGGCGCTAGAGTGGCGTGATCCAGCAGGTCGATCAGCGGCTGAATGTTGTAACCACCCTGCATGGTGCCCAGCAGCTCAACGGCTTCGGCTGCAGTCAGGATGGGAGAGTGGGCTTCGCCCTTGGCGACGGCGGTGAGGAAACCGGCTTTGACATAGGCCGCTTCATCAACACCGGGGGGAATACGGGAGGACAACAGCTCTTTCAGAAAGTCTTCTTCGCCAGCGGGCGGGTTCTTGAGCAGCTCAACCAGGGCGGCGACCTGCTCTGCATCCAGAGGTTTGGCAACCACGCCCTCGGCGGCACGTTCTGCGACGTGTTTACGGTATGTTTCAAGCACGACTAATTCCTCTTTGGTCTTTTTTTGGGGTTCGCCCACGCTCGCGGCGATCGTCCTTGCGGGACACCCCGTAGGGTGCTCCCCACTATATAAGTTTTAACGACTAATTAAAATCCAAACCCTGTTTACTTATTCACCACAAAATCGTAACCAATTAAACAGACTGGTATTTTTTGAAAATTAATTGAACGCCCTCAACCAGAGTTAACAAATTGGTATCATTTCAGCATTATTCAAACGTACTGCCCAATTGCAGATAGAAGACGTCATTGCCCCCCTCCGCCATGCCGTAGCCGAGGAACACAGGGCCGAGGAAGCTCTCCACCCCGACATAAAGCGAACCGGCGGTGAAGGAGCTCTCCAGACTGATATCCTCACCCTTGTTCCAGACCCCCCCCTGCTCCAGAGATCCACCCAGATAGAGCGGCATCTTGAGGGCACCGAAGTCATTGTCCGCCACCCGATAGATGTAGCGCAGGCCACCAAACAGGCTGTAGCGACCGCTCAGCTGGTAGCGCTGGAAACCGGAGAGGCGGAACAGTCCGCCCAGATCCTGAATATGCAGCGGCACCACCTCTTCACTGCCCGAGCCACCCCCTTCGAGGATCAGGTTGAGGCTGTGCCTGTCCCATGACCAGGGCTTGATCATCGAGAGCTGATAATTCCAGCCTTCACTGCGGCCATCTGCTGACTCGAGTCCATCCACACTGACATGGGAGTGGCCCAGTTTCATGTCCCATTTCACCCCCTGATAGGGGAAATAGAGGCTATCCAGATTGTCGTGTTCAAAGCGGACATAGGGACCCCACGCCGTGGCATCCATCTCCAGCCCCTTGAAGTTCTTCACATCAATCGTGCCCAGTTGTCCCTCCAGTCCCATCGACAACCGGCTCCAGGGCTGGCGGTTCCAGCCCACCGCCAGATCGCCGCTGAAGAAGGAGTATTCGGAGTCGAGATAGCTTATCGAAACCGTCTCGGGATCCGGATTGGGGAAAAACAGGCGGCGCAGGGTCTGGTCATAGGCCAGACTCGCCTCACCATAGAAGGTCTGGGAGGGTTCGAGAGGGGTATAGAAGTCGGTCTTGATATGTTTGGCCGTACCCAGCGACGCCTCGGTCAGCCACTCCGCTCCCCACTCGTTGACGTTGGTGAGGGTATAGGACATGCCGACGTTGTAGTTGGAGGAGTTCTCGAAGTCATCGGTGAAACCGAACTGGAAGTTGAGGTAGCCCGGCCCCCAGTTCTTCTCGCTGGCGTCCACCAGCAGCACATTCTCCCCGTCACGCTCCTCCACCTCGTAGGTGATGCGATCGAACGACTCAAGGGCATAGAGGCGGCGAATGCCCGCTTCCAGACTCTCGTTGGTCTGTACCTTGTCAGGCCGTACTTTCAGCATGGCGCGCACCGTCTCGTCGGAGAGGCGCGACTTGTTGATGATCTCCACCTTGTCGATGAAGTAGGCGGGTTGACCGCTACGCTCGGCACGGCGGCTCAGCTTCTGGTTGCGATAGGCGTTGTACTGCGCCTTGGTGAGCGACAGCTTATCGAGTTGCAGCGACACCTTGTCAGCCGCCGTCTCACCGATCTTGATCCCCTCCGGCATCCGGGCAAAGTCGGCGATCCCCATATCGCCAAACTCGGGGGCGATCAGAATATCCTTCGGTCCCATCAGCGCCTTCTGCTTGTCGGTGCCCACCTGGGTCATGTAGGTGGTGAGCTGGTCGATCATGGCCAACCCTGACTTGAGGGATTCACGGGTACGCAGCTTGGCACCGATATCCACCGCGATCACCACGTCGGCCCCCATCGCCTTGGCGACATCCACCGGCATGTTGTTGACGCTGCCGCCGTCCGCCAGGATGTGCCCCTCCCACTCCACCGGCTTGAGGGCGCCGGGAATGGACATGGAGGCCTGCATCGCCTTGGCCAGGCTGCCGTGATCCAGCACAAAGGGGGTGACCGTCTCCATGTCGGTCGCCATGGCGCGGTAGGGAATGGGGAGATCATCGAAGCTCTCCTGCACCGGCAGGTTGGAGGTGGCCCCCCGCAGCAGGCTGGCCATGGATTGGCCCTGGAAGAAACCGTCCGGCAGCTGGGTGGTGTCGCCATTCACCCCTATGTCGGTGCGCAGTTGATACTGCTCGTTCTGCTGCTTTTTACGCAACGACAGCTCGTCGCGGCCAACCTTGTCCTGATACCCCTTGTTCCAATCGATGGCCAAGGTGGTGCGCTCCACCTCCTCGGCACTGAGCCCCATGGCATACATCCCCGCCACATAAGAGCCCATGCTGGTGCCGACTATGATGTCGACCGGAATCCGTTTCTGCTCCAGCACCTTGAGGATGCCGATATGGGCCGATCCCTTGGCGCCGCCGCCACTGAGCACCACCGCAATCTTCGGGCGCTCCCCCTGTGCCGCCACAGCCAGCAGCGGGCAGGCCGCCAGCATCACCAAAAGCAGACGGGTCCATCCCGCACCTAAGCTGCGCATCATATTTTCCATATTATTCAGAGGGTCAGTCACCAAGGATGGCCTCTACTATAAGGGGCCCGGCAGTTAGCGCAACCGTCAATCCGCATCCCGCGTGTGCCGCATGGCGAAGGGGCAAGCCGCCGCCCCTGTGAGCGCAAACGTAATCCGCAAATAAAGGGCTGCAAGCCTCATGGGTAGCGCCGCGCTGCCGCTAATATGAGCGTCGTCAATCTCAACCTTTTGAGCACCTTTATGCTGGCAACCCTCACTCTTAAACAGAAAATACTGGCCACGGTCACCCTGGCCGTGGTCGTCTCCTGCCTGCTGGTAGGCTACTTCAGCCAACGCTCGGCCCAGCAACTGATCGAAAACCGGATGTTCGAGCAGGAGCTCCCCAACCTGACCCAGCGGATCAGCAAGGAGATTGAACAGGATCTCCACGGCATCGCCCAGGCCGCCCGCCAACTGGCCACCGACCGCTTCATCCTCGACTGGGTGGATCGGGGCATGCCCAAAGAGCAGGAGCCAATCCTCATCAACCAGCTCAAGGATGTGGCCAACCAGTATGGTCTGGTGACTGCCTCCTTCGCCGATCGCCAGAGTGCCGCCTACTACAACCAGGATGGCTTTCTGCGCAACCTGACCCCGACACAGGACGCCTGGTTCTATGACTACACCAAGAGCCAGAAGGAGATGACCCTCAGCATCTTCCGCGAGAGCAACGGCGAGGTGAAGCTGTTCGTCAACTTCCAGCAGCTCAACGGGCGCGGGTTGGCAGGCTTTGCCAAATCCCTCGACACCATGGTGACCATGGTCTCCAACTTCCGGCTGGAAGAGAGCGGCATCGTCTTTATGGTCGATGGCAGCGGCAAGGTGAAGCTGCACCCCGAGGCCAACCGCATCGAGCGTGACACCCTTGGCAACATTGCCAGCGGTGATACCGGCAGCCTGCTGGCCAAACGCCCCTTTGCCGTTATCAACGCCGAGGTAAATGGCGAGCCCATGGTACTGGCCAGCAGCTATATCCCGCTGCTCGACTGGTATCTGGTAGCCCAGGTGCCAGAAGCCGAGATCTATGCCGAGCTGGATCAGACCCGCAACGAGATCCTGATGATCTCGCTGGTGATTGCGCTGGCCATGGGGCTGATGGGGATGCTGCTGGCAGGCTCGGTCAGCCGCCCGCTCAACGAGCTGGCCCGCCTGTTCAAGGAGCTGGGCAGCGGCGATGGGGATCTTACCCAGCGACTGAAAGTGGAGGGGCGTGACGAACTGAGTCAGGTCGCCACCGGCTTCAACAACTTCGTCGCCAAGATCCACGGCTCCATCGAGCAGGTGGCGGAGAACTCCCGCCAGCTCGCGGCCACCGCCAACGAGGTGGCCAACAAGGCGCAGCTGACCCAGCACAACTGTACTGCCCAGCGTGACCGCACTGTGCAGGTGGCCACCGCTATCCATGAAATGGGGGCCACGGTGAGCGAGATCGCCGGTAACGCTTCGCTGGCAGCCGAAGTAGCCAGACAGGCCAATGATCAGGCCGATGCAGGGGCCGTAGTGGTGGCGCAGGCACGCCACGGCATCGTCGACCTCTCAGGCGAGATTGAGCAGGTGGCAGGGGTTATCGAGTCGCTGGCGAGCCAGACCGACTCCATCGGCAGCATCCTCGAAACCATCCGCAGCATCTCGGAGCAGACCAACCTGCTGGCATTGAACGCTGCTATCGAGGCAGCTCGCGCCGGTGAACAGGGTCGTGGTTTCGCCGTGGTGGCAGATGAAGTGCGCAATCTGGCCAACCGCTCCGCCGCCTCGACCGCCGAGATCCAGGGGATGATCAACCGCTTGCAGGAGCAAAGTGCCCGCGCTGTCAGCGCCATGGCGCAGGGGCGCAACCAGAGTCTGGAGGTGGTGAGCCAGGCCGATGAGGCCAACGCCGCCCTCGGCCAGATCACCGCCCATATCACCCAGATCAACGACATGAACATCCAGGTCGCCACCGCCACCGAGGAGCAGTCGAGTGTGGTCGGCGAGATCAACCGCAACGTGGAAGACATCAACCAGCTCACTATGGAAACCGCCGATATCGCCCACCAGCTGACCGAATCGAGCCGCAGCCTGCAGGAGCTCTCCGGTCAACTGGACAAGCTGGTTGGCAACTTCCGACTCTGACCCCGACCTTGGCCTTGACCTAAGCCATCAACAACAGAGAGCGCCGTGGCGCTCTCTGTTGTTTTGGTGGCGGCTAATCCGGCATAGCAGTCAGCCCTTGCCATCCCGTTTGCGCTGATACATCAGCTCATCCGCGCGGGTGAGCAGCTCGGCCAGGGAGACACAGCCGCGCCCGTCATAGCAGACAATTCCGGTGCTGCAGGTCAGTGCATAACCGCAACCACTGTGCTGATTGTGCTCGGCCAACATGGCATTGAAACGCTCATAGGCCAGTTGCGCCTGCACCTCTACCACATTGGGCAGCAGGACGGCGAACTCCTCGCCGCCCATGCGGGCAAACACATCTGCGCCACGAAAAGCCTGCTTGAGCAGAGTGGCAAAGGCGATCAGAGCCCGATCCCCTTCTGCATGCCCCTACCTATCGTTGATCCCCTTGAAGCCATTGAGATCCAGATAGAGCAGTGCCAGTGGCATCTGCAAGCGACTGGCCAGCGAGAGGCTCTTCTCCGCCAGCATCACGAACCCGCGCCGATTGGAGATCAGGGTCAATTCATCAATGGTGGCCAACTGCACCGCTTCGAGCTCCCGCACCACCATTGCCGCCAGATCCTTGAGCAGCCCCACATCCTCCTCACTCAATTCCCGCGGCACCGTATCGATGATGCAGAGCGTCCCCAATTTGCAGCCGTTGGCGATCCGCAGTGGCTGTCCGGCATAGAAGCGGATGCCGGGCCCGCCCACCACCAGCGGATTGTCGGCAAAGCGGGGATCCTGCGAAGCATCCGGCACGATGAAGGTCTCATTGCCCATGATGGCGTGGCCACAGAACGAAATGTCACGTGCGGTCTCACTGACCTCCAGCCCGATACAGGATTTGAACCACTGGCGATCTTCATCCACCAGACTCACCAGCGCGATGGGGACATTGAACACCCGTCGGGCCATGCGGGTCAGCCGGTCAAACCGCTCCTCTGCCTCGGAATCCAGCAAAGAGAGCCGCCGCAGGGTCTCCAGCCGCAATGCCTCATCGGGTGGAATGGGTGCTTCTAGCATCGTGCCTCTCTCGTCAGTGCCAAAACCTATCTTTAGCATATTGGGCTTTGTCGAAGTCGGGGCAGCAAGGAGAAAACAAAAAGCCGCTCATTCGAGCGGCTTTTTAGACAAGCGGGGAAGAAAATTACTTTTTCTTCTTGGCCTTGGCGTTCGGCAGGTCAGTGATGGAGCCTTCGAACACTTCGGCAGCCAGACCCACGGACTCGTGCAGAGTCGGGTGAGCGTGGATGGTCAGCGCGATATCTTCGGCGTCCGCACCCATTTCGATGGCCAGACCGATTTCACCCAGCAGTTCACCACCGTTGGTACCCACGATTGCACCACCGATAACGCGGCCGCTCTCCTTGTCGAAGATCAGCTTGGTCATGCCGTCGGAGCAGTCGGACGCGATGGCGCGGCCGGAAGCAGCCCACGGGAAGGTGGCGACTTCGAAGTTCAGGCCCTGTTGCTTGGCTTCCTTCTCGGTCAGACCAACCCATGCCATCTCTGGCTCGGTGTAGGCGATGGACGGGATCACTTTCGGGTCGAAGTAGTGCTTCTTGCCGGCGATAACTTCGGCGGCAACGTGACCTTCGTGAACACCTTTGTGTGCCAGCATCGGCTGGCCAACGATGTCACCGATGGCGTGGATGTGCGCCACGTTGGTACGCAGCTGCTTGTCCACCTCGATGAAACCGCGCTCGGTCACGGCAACGCCTGCCTTCTCGGCATCCAGCATCTTGCCGTTCGGCACACGACCTACGGCAACCAGCACGTTGTCGTAACGAACCGGCTCGGCCGGAGCGTGCTTGCCTTCATAGGAGACATACAGGCCGTCTTCGCGCGCTTCAACTGCGGTGACCTTGGTCTCCAGCATGATGTTGAACTTCTTGGCGACGCGCTTGGTATAGATCTTGACGATATCTTTGTCGGCAGCCGGAACCAGCTGGTCGGCAAATTCCACCACATCGATCTCGGAACCCAGAGAGGAGTAAACGGTACCCATCTCCAGACCGATGATGCCGCCACCGATAACCAGCAGTTTGCCGGGAACGGTTTTCAGCTCCAGCGCATCGGTAGAGTCCCATACGCGCGGGTCATCGTGGGGGATGAACGGCAGTTTCACCGGACGGGAACCGGCCGCGATGATGGCGTTGTCGAAGGTCACGGTAGTCTTGCCGTCTGCACCTTCCACTTCAAGGGTGTTCGGGCCGGTAAATTTACCCAAGCCGTTAACAACCTGAACTTTACGCATCTTGGCCATGCCAGCCAGACCGCCGGTCAGCTGGTTGATAACCTTCTCTTTCCACAGACGGATCTTGTCGATGTCGGTCTGCGGGGCACCGAAGACGATGCCGTGCTCGGCCAGCGCCTTGGCTTCTTCAATCACTTTGGCAACGTGCAGCAGCGCCTTGGAGGGGATGCAGCCCACGTTCAGGCAGACGCCACCCAGGGTGGAGTAACGCTCGACGATAATAGTATCCAGACCCAGATCGGCTGCACGGAAAGCAGCGGAATAACCGGCAGGGCCAGCACCCAGTACTACGACCTGGGTTTTGATTTCTTTACTCATCATGACCTCTTTGTCGTTCTTATATCCCCGGACAGCGCAGTCTTATACCGAAACGGGTGGCTGCAGCCGTGAAAAAAACGGGGCAAGTTTACGATCATGTTAATGAAATGAGAAGTAAAAAGGGCAGGCTCTGGGCCCGCCCTCTCACTTACAGGACCAGTCGACGAATGTCGGACAGCACGCCGTTCATGGTGGTGATGAAGCGAGCCCCATCAGCACCATCGATGACGCGGTGGTCGTAGCTCAGAGCCAGCGGCAGCATCAGGCGCGGCGCGAACTCTTTACCGTTCCACTTCGGCTTCATCTCGGACTTGGAAACACCGAGGATGGCCACTTCCGGCGCGTTGACGATCGGGGTAAAGCTGGTACCGCCGATGCCACCCAGGCTGGAGATGGTGAAGCAACCGCCCTGCATGTCGGCAGCGGTCAGCTTGCCGGCACGGGCCTTCTTGGAGATCTCGGCCAGATCGCGAGACAGCTCCATGATGCCCTTCTTGTTAACATCGCGCACCACGGGCACAACCAGACCGTTGGGGGTATCTACCGCCACACCGATGTGGATGTACTTCTTCATGATCAGCTTGCTGCCATCTTCGGACAGGGAGCTGCAGAAGCGCGGGTGAGCTTCCAGCGCCTTGGCGGCGGCTTTCAGGATGAACACCAGCGGGGTGATCTTCACGTCGGCCTTCTGCTTCTCGAGCATCGCGTTCTGCTCTTTGCGGAACGCTTCCAGCTCGGTGGTATCGGCTTCGTCGAACTGGGTGACATGAGGGATCATGACCCAGTTGCGGTGCAGGTTCGGACCGGAGATCTTCTGGATGCGGGTCAGCTCGACCTCTTCCACATCACCGAACTTGCTGAAGTCTACTTTCGGCCACGGCAGTACGCCCAGACCGTTACCACCGGCTACGCCGGCAGAGGCAGGAGCGGACTCGGCACGCTTGATGGCATCCTTCACGTAGGCTTGCACGTCTTCTTTGACGATGCGGCCCTTGCGACCGGAGGCTTTCACCTTGGCCAGGTTGACGCCAAACTCGCGCGCCAGACGGCGTACCGCCGGAGAGGCGTGCACGTAGGCGTCGTTGGCAACAAAATCGGTCGCAGCGGCAGTGGCCTGGGCAACCGGAGCCGGAGCAGCGGCAACAGGGGCTGCAGCGACCGGAGCTGCAGCTTGAGCAACCGGCGCGGCGGCAGGGGCTGCGCCAGCCACTTCGAATACCATGATCAGGGAACCGGTGGAGACCTTGTCACCTGCCTTCACCTTGATCTCTTTGACCACACCGGCGAACGGCGCAGGCACTTCCATGGAGGCCTTGTCACCTTCCACGGCGATGATGGACTGGTCAGCTTCTACCATGTCGCCCACGGCAACCATGATTTCAGTCACGTCCACTTCGTCGTCACCGATGTCCGGTACGTGCACATCTTTGCGCACGGCAGCGGCAGGTGCGGCAGCCGGAGCAGCAGCAACCGGTGCAGCCACTTCCGCAGGGGCAGCAGCGCCTTCGGCTTCAAAGATCATGATCTGGGAACCGGTGGCAACCTTGTCGCCCACCTTGATCAGGATCTCTTTAACGATACCGGCGGACGGAGCCGGAACTTCCATGGAGGCCTTGTCGCCTTCTACCGCGATGATGGACTGGTCCAGCTCGACCTTGTCACCCACGGCCACCATGATCTCGGTGACTTCAACTTCATCGGCGCCGATATCCGGCACCATAATCTGTTTGGACATTGTGCTTTATCCTCTTGCGTCGATCCGCGTGACTGGTTGATGCCGCCACGCACATCTCGCGTTAACCGTTTTAAATCCTGGCAGGGTCGCGCAGCATGACGGCGCGACCCTTGATCCACTTACGCGTACAGCGGGTTGACCTTGTCGGCATCGATGCCGTACTTGGCGATGGCGTCGGCCACAACCTGCTTGTCTACCTCGCCGCGCTTGGCCAGTTCGGTCAGGGCAGCAACCACCACGTAGAACTCGTTCACTTCGAAGTGACGACGCAGGTTGGCACGGCTGTCGGAACGGCCATAACCGTCGGTACCCAGCACACGGTAGTTCTCGGTCGGAACGAAGGCGCGAACCTGATCGGCGAAGGACTTCATGTAGTCGGTCGCAGCGATAGTGGCTTCGGAACCCAGTACCTGAGCGATATAGGGAACACGCGCCTCAGAGGTCGGGTGCAGCATGTTCCAGCGATCCGCGTCCTGACCGTCACGGGCCAGCTCGTTGAAGGAGGTGACGCTGAACACATCGGAACCGATGCCGTACTCGCTGGCCAGGATCTGGGCAGCCTTGCGCACGTGACCCAGGATGGAACCACAACCCAGCAGCTGAACTTTCGCCTTGGCACCGGCGACGGATTCCAGCTTGTAGATACCCTTGCGGATGCCTTCCTCGGCACCTTCCGGCATGGCCGGCATGGCGTAGTTCTCGTTCAGGGTGGTGATGTAGTAGAACACGTTCTCCGGGTTCTCACCGTACATGCGGCGCAGGCCGTCCTGTACGATCACCGCCACTTCATAGGCGTAGGACGGGTCGTAGGAGATGCAGTTCGGGATAGTGTTCGCCAGGATGTGGCTGTGACCATCTTCGTGCTGCAGACCTTCGCCGTTCAGGGTAGTACGACCGGAGGTTGCACCCAGCAGGAAGCCACGAGCTTGCTGGTCACCGGCTGCCCACGCCATGTCGCCGATCCGCTGGAAGCCGAACATGGAGTAGTAGATGTAGAACGGGATCATCGGGCAGTCGTTGGTGCTGTAAGAGGTCGCAGCAGCCAGCCAGGAGGACATGGCGCCCAGCTCGTTGATACCGTCTTGCAGAACCTGACCCTGCTTGTCTTCCTTGTAGTAGGAGACGATGTCGCGGTCTTGCGGGGTGTACTGCTGACCGTGCGGGCTGTAGATACCGATCTGGCGGAACAGACCTTCCATACCGAAGGTACGGGCTTCGTCAGCCAGGATCGGAACGATGCGCTTGCCGATGGACTTGTCTTTCAGCATCACGTTCAGGGAACGCACGAACGCCATTGTGGTGGAGATTTCGCGCGCCTGCTCACCCAGCAGCGGGCCGAAGGCATCCAGTGCCGGGATTTCCAGCTTGGTGGTGCTTTCGCGCAGACGGGTCGGCACATAGCCTTTCAGGGCGGTGCGACGGTCGTGCAGGTATTTGTGCTCGGCAGAACCGGCTTCGATCTTCAGGTACGGCAGATCGGCCAGCTGCTCGTCGGCCACCGGCAGGTTGAAGCGGTCACGCAGGTGACGCACGGAGTCCAGCTCCATCTTCTTGACCTGGTGAGCGATGTTCTTGCCTTCGGCCGCTTCACCCATGCCGTAACCCTTGATGGTCTTGGCCAGAATAACGGTCGGCTTGCCCTTGGTCTGGGTCGCCTTGTTGAACGCGGCGAACAGTTTGCGAGGATCGTGACCACCGCGGTTCAGGGCGAAGATCTCCTCGTCGGTCATGTCTTTGACCAGCGCGGCAGTTTCCGGATAACGGTTGAAGAAGTGCTCGCGGATGTAGCCACCGTCGCGGGACTTCATGGTCTGGTAGTCACCGTCCACGGTCTCGTTCATCAGCTGGATCAGCTTGCCGGAAGTATCCTTGCGCAGCAGCTCATCCCACTTGCGACCCCAGATCACCTTGGTCACGTCCCAACCGGCGCCAGCGAACAGGCCTTCCAGCTCGTTGATGACCTTGCCGTTACCGACAACCGGACCATCCAGACGCTGCAGGTTGCAGTTAACCACAAACACCAAGTTGTCGAGCTTTTCACGCACGGCAACGGTCAGGGCACCTTTGGCTTCCGGCTCGTCCATCTCGCCGTCACCCAGGAAGGCGTAAACGGTCTGCTCGGAGCAATCCTTGATGCCACGGTCGGTCAGGTACTTCAGGAAGCGAGCCTGATAGATGGCGGCGATGGGGCCCAGACCCATGGAGACGGTCGGGAACTGCCAGAAGTCCGGCATCAGTTTCGGGTGCGGATAGGAAGGGATACCCTTGCCGTCCACTTCCTGACGGAAGTTGTCCAACTGCTCTTCGGTCAGACGACCTTCAGCAAACGCACGGGCGTAGATGCCCGGGGAGATGTGACCCTGGAAGTAAACCAGATCGCCACCATCCTTCTCGTTGCGAGCACGGAAGAAGTGGTTGAAGCAGACATCATAGATGGTCGCAGAAGAAGCGAAGGAAGACATGTGACCACCCAGGTCCAGGTCTTTCTTGGACGCGCGCAGCACGATCATCATGGCGTTCCAGCGGATGATGGCGCGAATGCGGCGTTCCATCTCCAGGTCACCCGGGTAGTCCGGCTCATCGCTGGACGGGATGGTGTTGATGTAATCGCGATTTGCCTTGGCAGCCACGTCCACACCGCTTACGCGGGCTTTCTCGGCCAACTGTTCAAGGATGAACTGAGCGCGTTGCGGACCCTCTTCACGCAGCAGGGATTCCAGAGAGGCAAGCCACTCCAGCGTTTCTATCGGGTCCACATCGTTCTTCAGGATATCAGACATGGCTGGTTCCTATGTTGTTGTGATTGCACGGCATTGCACGGCGAAGGGCGCAAGCATTCGACAATAGAGCCTTGTGGGATTAGTTTTCCTGCTGACGGATCCGACGCATGGATCGCTGGATCCGGCTGTCTTCCCTCTGCATATCCAACAAGGTGTCCTCGATAAAGGCCAGATGCTCATGACAAGCTGTTCTGGCCCGCTCCGGAGCCCCCGAAAGAATAGCCTCGATCAGATTCGCGCGATGGCGACGTATCTTGGCTACCACTCCCGGGCGGCGATTCAAAATCTCGTTATTCTGCAGAATGTTCTGTTCGAGCATGGGGCTCATGGCCCGCAGCAGGTGCAGCAGCACCACGTTGTGGGACGCCTCGGCCACCGCCAGATAGAACTGGGTCACGGCTGCCGACTCGGCCACCAGCGAACCGAGTTGGCCCGCCTCTTCGATGGTGGTTTGCACCTGACGAATACGCTCGAAATCAGACCCAGTTCCCCGCAAGGCCGCGTAGTAGGCACAAATGCCTTCCAACGCGTGGCGAAACTCCAGCAGGTCATACTGGGCTTCCGGGTGGGTACTGAGCAGTTCGAACAGAGGATCGGCGATCCCCTTGCTCAGGGCATTCTGCACATAAGTGCCGCCGCCCTGACGGCGATAAAGCAATCCGCGCGCTTCCAGTCGCTGGATGGCTTCGCGCAAGGAGGGGCGCGATACCTGAAACTGGATGGCGAGTTCCCGCTCGGGAGGCAATTTCTGCCCCGGTTGCAGGCTGCCTTCCAGAATCATCTGTTCCAGCTCGGCGACAATGGAGTCGGCCAACTTGGGTTGCGTAATCTTGCGATAGGGCATGAGGCTACTTTGTTAAATTGGTATTACCAATTTTATGGATGGGGCGAAAATTAGCAGAGGCCTTTTGAAAAGTCCACTCAAAAGATGATCTGAGTCAAGAATCAACCCCACCACTTAAGGGGTAAAGCAGGGGAAACATGATTTAGCTCATAGAAAATGGTCTGACCAATATTCTTGACCACGCTCACAAATAACATTTGCGCAACCAGAGACAAAAATGGCCTGCCAGATAGGCAAGCCATTGATTTTAAAATCCAAACTAAATTTGAATATTTACTTTAGCTGTTTAGTAACTGACGGTAGTAATCCCACTGGAAACTGGTTCCGGGATCCGTCTTGCGCCCTGGTGCGATATCGCAATGGCCGACAATTTTTTCGTGGGTAATCGCCGGATAGCGATCTGATATGGCTCGGGTGAGCCCCGCCAGTGCCCGGTATTGAGCCTCGGTGTAGGGGATTTCGTCAGCCCCCTCCAGCTCGATACCGATGGAGAAGTCATTGCATGCCTCCCTCCCCTGCCAGCTCGAGATACCAGCATGCCAGGCGCGCGCGCCGAACGGCACATACTGCACCAGCTCGCCATCACGACGGATCAGGCAATGGGCCGAAACCCGCAACTGATGGATACCGGCAAAATAGGGGTGAGCCTCAGGGTCGAGTCGTCCCATAAAGAGATCGTCGATAAAGGGACCGCCAAACTCCCCCGGCGGCAGGCTGATGCCATGCACCACCAGCAGGGAAATATCGTCCGGCGAGACCCGTTCATTGTGGTGAGGAGAAGGCACCCGGCGCGCCTGCTGGCACCAGCCAGCGGCATCGATAGAGAAACAAGGTTGCGAAGCGAGTTGGGTCATCGGCTACTCGAGTTGGCTGATAAATGGCGAAAAAACGAAGATACCTGATAGGCAACCCAGCACCAACTCACTGAATCAACGGGAAATGGTATGTTAGGCTGAGTCATCTTCCGCTCGACATGGATGGGGTATGCAGCACACGGCACGCTGGATGTGGTTACTGGCCTGGCTCTCTTTGATGGGCCTGCTGACCCTCTATTTTCACTCCCGCAACCAACCAAGCGTCACCGCCAGCGGCGAGCTGTTGCTGCGGGCCGACCAGAGCGGCCACTATCGTCTGGAGGGTGCCATCAACGGCCAGCCGGTGCAACTGCTGCTCGATACCGGCGCCACCCGTATCACCATCCCGCAGCAGGTTGCCGAGCGGCTCGGCCTGACCGCTCATGGCAGCAGCCAGGTCAATACCGCCGCGGGGCAGATCCGGGTCGGCAACGGCACCATCGAAACGCTGGCGATGGGGCCATTGACCTTGTACGATCTGGCCATCTTTATCAATCCGGCGGCAGACGGTGACGAAGTGCTGGTTGGCATGAACGCCCTCGGTCGGCTGGAGCTGGTTCAAAAGGAGCGGCAACTGCTGCTCAGACCCTTGCAGGAATAAGGCATGTTTCAACAGGATGTCAGCCGCGCCGTGCGCGCCGCACTACTCGAAGATCTGGGCGATGCCCTCACCACGCTGGACCAACCGGACGCCAGCGCCGATATCACCGCCCAGCTGATCCCGGCGGATCGGATGGCCACTGCCCGGGTGATCACCCGTGAAGCAGGAGTATTCTGCGGCCAACCCTGGGTGGATGAAGTCTTCCTGCAACTGAAGGCCCAGCTCGGTGGCGAAGTGAAGGTGGAGTGGAAGGTGCAGGATGGGGAAGTGCTCTCCCCCAATCAGGAGCTTTTTCGCCTCCATGGCCCTGCCCGCCTGCTGCTGACTGGCGAGCGCAATGCGCTGAACTTTGTCCAGACCCTCTCCGGCGTCGCCACCCTCACCGCCCGCTATGTGGCAGAGCTGGAGGGCACCGACTGCCGTCTGCTCGACACCCGCAAGACCATCCCGGGGCTTCGCACCGCCCAGAAGTACGCAGTCACCTGCGGCGGTGGCAAGAATCACCGCATCGGCCTCTACGACGCTTACCTCATCAAAGAGAACCATATCCTCGCCTGTGGCGGCATTGCCGAGGCAATTAGCGAGGCTCGTCATCTCAATCCGGGCAAACCGGTGGAGGTAGAAGTTGAATCGCTGGCAGAACTGGAGCAGGCGCTGGCGGCAAAGGCCGATATCGTGATGCTCGACAACTTCGATGTTGCCATGATGCGGGAAGCGGTCGCCATCAATCAGGGCCGCGCCAAGCTGGAAGTCTCCGGCAATGTCACCCTCGATACTCTGGCCGAGTTTGCCGCCACCGGCGTCGATTTTATCTCAGTCGGGGCGCTCACCAAGCATGTGCGAGCGCTCGATCTCTCCATGCGCTTTATCCAGCAGTGAGATTCACCCCGCAGGCCTGAGCAAATACTCGACCTAACCGGATAAACAACTTGCAAAAGGCGCCATAGGCGCCTTTTCTTTATGCAGGGTCCCTCAGCAAAGGAGTGTAATGACGGACCCGCTTTCACCCGTAACAAAGAGTCATAAGAAGCCACTTATTTTATGACTCGCATCAAGTTTTTGGTAAATGACATGAAAGTGGTTAACAAAGGAAGCAATCTCTGTTGCCACCCCTGACAGCTCGGATAAGATACTGACGTTCGGATGGTTTTCTACCGACACTTCCCAGGAACCAAGGATAAAAGGATATTTCAAATGAAGAAACAATCGGGTTTTACCCTTATTGAACTGATGATCGTGGTCGCGATCGTGGCCATTTTGGCGGCGGTAGCACTGCCGGCGTATCAGAACTACACCAAAAAAGCCAAGATGACTGAGCTGGTATCAGCAGTTGGCGGCGCTAAAATTGCGGTCGAGCTTTGTGCACAAACTAAATCAACTCCAGCCAATTTCGCAACAGACTGTGTTGGGGGTAGCAATGGAGTTCCTGCCAATACAACAAGTGGCGCAATTAATATAACAACTAACTCACCAGCGGCTAGTCAAATTCAAGTTGAAGCTAAAATCGGCGCAAGTGGTGCATCCCCTCTTGTAGCTAACGAAGCTTACAGATTGCTGGGTACTATTGATAACAGCAGTAAGGTCACTTGGACCGGTTCATGCGTAAATGGAACTGGCGCAGCTCAGACTGATTACTGCCCGTAATCATGACCTCTAGCCCTAATAGCGGCCTGGCGTTAAGCCTGGCCGCCTCTTCACTGATCAGTGAAGAGGACTCCCAGCGCTATCTGAGCCAGGCCAAGGCCCAGCGCAAACCCTTTGTGACATTTCTGATAGAGAACGAGATCCTCGACAGCAAGGCGCTCGCCGACTTTTGCGAGCTGGAGTATGGGGTACCTCTGCTGGATCTTGCCGCCTTCGATTTGGCCGAGATCCCGCAGAAGTACCTCAATCAGAAGCTGATTGAGAAACACCACGTCCTGCCCATCTACACCCAGGGCCACACCCTCTATATCGCCATGTCGGATCCGACCAATGTCTCGGCGTTGGAGGACTTTGGCTTCAGCTTCGGCCTTCATACCGAAGCGCTGCTGGTGGAGGAGAACAAGCTCACCGCCGCCATCGGCAAGCTGCTGGAGAGCGAAAATGACGCCCTCGGCATGGAGGATATCGACGAATCCGAGATTTCGGATCTCGAGGTCTCCGACGAGAACAGCCGGCTGGACGAAAGTGTCAATACCGCCGATGACGATGCCCCCATCGTCAAGTACATCAACAAGATCCTGATGGATGCCATCAAGCGCGGCGCCTCAGACCTGCACTTCGAGCCTTATGAGTTCAAGTATCGGGTGCGCTTTCGCATAGATGGCATTCTGCATGAAATTGCCACACCGCCGGTCAACCTCTCCAACCGCTTCTCCGCTCGCCTCAAGGTCATGGCACGACTCGATATCGCCGAGCGGCGGCTGCCACAGGATGGCCGCATCAAGTTGAAGTTGTCGCGCAACAAGTCGATGGATATGCGGGTCAATACCCTGCCCACCATGTGGGGGGAGAAGATCGTTATCCGTCTGCTCGACTCCTCGGCGGCACGCCTCAATATCGAGCAACTCGGCTTTGATGACCGGCAGAAGGCGCAGTACCTGCGCGCCCTCTCCAAACCACAGGGGATGATCCTGGTGACCGGCCCCACCGGCTCGGGCAAAACGGTCTCGCTCTATACCGGCCTCAATATTCTCAACACCACCGAGGTAAATATCTCTACCGCCGAAGATCCGGTGGAAATCAACCTGCCCGGCGTCAACCAGGTGCAGGTCAACCCCAAGGCGGGGCTCACCTTTGCCAGCGCCCTGCGCTCCTTCCTGCGGCAAGACCCGGATGTGGTGATGGTGGGTGAAATTCGCGATCTCGAAACCGCCGAGATCGCTATCAAGGCGGCGCAGACCGGTCACCTGGTGCTCTCCACCCTGCATACCAACTCCGCCGCCGAGACCCTGACCCGGATGATGAACATGGGGGTTCCGGCCTTCAACATCGCCTCCTCGGTCACCCTGATCATGGCCCAGCGGTTGGCCCGTAAACTGTGCGACCACTGCAAAGCGCCGGAAGTGGTGCCGGAAGCCGAACTGCTGGAGCTGGGCTTTACGCCGCAGCAGCTGGCTGCCGGACTGCGACTGTTCAAACCGGTCGGTTGCAAGGAGTGTTCCGGCGGCTACAAGGGGCGGGTCGGCATATACGAAATCATGCTGATGTCGGAGAACATCGCCAAATTGATTATGCAGGGGGCAAACTCCCTGCAAATCGCCGCTATCGCGCAGAAGGAGGGGATGCGCACCCTGCGCACCTCGGGGCTGGAGAAGGCCCGGCTCGGGGTCACCAGTCTGGCCGAGGTCAACAGGGTCACCACCAACTGATCCGTATGACGGAACGACCCGACGGTTTGGCTGGCAGAGCGAATTCGTCGTTCACGAACATGGAATAGATGACAACCCGAACGACAGAATAATCAGGTATTAAAGTGACCGGGCTGGCGCCAAGAAGGTACCACCCACCCTATCAGTACCCCGCAGGCATCAAGCCAGTCGGGCACCTTGACCAGGTTGGTGACACGCAGAGCCCAGCTCTGACAACCAACCCCATTGCAGGATGCAAAGATGGCAACCCTAACGAAAAAGAACAATGCCCCCAAGAAAGTCTTCGCCTTCCGCTGGCACGGGGTTAATCGCAAGGGGCAGAAGGTCTCCGGCGAGCTGCAGGCCGACAGCATCAACACCGTCAAGACCGAACTGCGCAAGCAGGGAGTCAACGTCACCAAGGTAGCCAAGAAATCCCAGGGGCTCTTCTCCAAGGGCGGCGCCAAGATCAAACCGATGGATATCGCCATCGTCTCCCGTCAGATCACCACCATGCTCTCCGCTGGCGTACCACTGGTGCAGAGCCTGCAGATTATCGCCCGCAGCCACGAGAAAGCCTCGATGCGCGAGCTGATGGGGCAGATTGCCGCCGATGTGGAGACCGGTACCCCCATGTCGGAGGCGCTGCGCCGCCATCCTCTCTATTTCGATGATCTCTACTGCGATCTGGTGGAAGCCGGTGAGCAATCCGGTGCACTGGAGACCATCTACGACCGTATCGCCACTTACCGGGAAAAGTCGGAAGCGCTCAAGTCGAAGATCAAGAAAGCGATGTTCTACCCCACCATGGTCATTCTGGTCGCCATCGTGGTCACCTCCATCCTGCTGCTTTTCGTCATTCCGCAGTTCGAGGATATCTTCAAGAGCTTCGGCGCCGAGCTGCCGGTGTTCACCCAGTTTGTTATCGGCATCTCGCGCTTTATGCAGAACTGGTGGTATGTCTTCTTTGGTGGCACGGCCCTTGGCATCTTCCTTTACGTGCGGGCCTGGCGGGCCTCCCAGAAGGTGAAAGACAATACCGACAAGTTCGTCCTCACCATTCCGGTGGTCGGGATGATCCTGCACAAGGCGGCGATGGCTCGCTTTGCCCGCACCCTGTCGACCACTTTCTCCGCCGGTATTCCGCTGGTAGATGCGCTGATTTCGGCGGCTGGGGCCTCGGGTAACTATGTCTATCGCACCGCGGTCATGGCGATACGCAACGAGGTAGTGGCAGGCATGCAGATCAACGTGGCAATGCGTACCGTCGATCTCTTCCCCGACATGGTGATCCAGATGGTGATGATCGGTGAGGAGTCCGGCGCCATCGATGATATGCTCTCCAAGGTCGCCACCATCTTCGAACAGGAGGTGGATGATCTGGTCGATGGCCTCACCAGCCTGCTGGAACCCCTCATCATGGTGGTGCTCGGGGTGCTGGTCGGCGGCATGGTTATCGCCATGTACCTGCCCATCTTCAAGCTTGGCGACGTGGTAGGCTGATTCATCAAGGCATGGCACCACAACCATGCCCTCCCCCCAATTCAATAACTGACGGTTGGTTATGACACTTCTTCTCGAGCTGGCTCACAGCTTGCCCTGGCTCTACTTCTCGCTGGTTTTTCTCGTCTCCCTGATGATCGGCAGCTTCCTTAACGTGGTCATCTACCGCTTGCCCATCATGCTGGAGCGGGAGTGGCAGGCCGAGTATCGCGGCTACTTTTCCCCCGATGAGGAGGCCACTGCGCCAGAGCGCTACAACCTGATGGTCCCCCGCTCCGCATGTCCTCACTGTGGCCACGCCATCACTGCGCTGGAGAACATCCCGCTGTTGAGCTGGCTCTGGCTCAAAGGGCGTTGCCGCGACTGTCAGGCCCCCATCTCGGCCCGCTATCCGCTGGTAGAGTTGCTGACCGCCCTGCTATCGGTGGCCGTAGCCATGGTCATAACGCCGGGCTGGGGTACGTTGGCCGCCCTGTTGCTGACCTGGGTGCTGGTCGCCCTCACCTTTATCGATCTCGACAAGATGTTGCTGCCCGACCAGCTCACCCTGCCACTGCTGTGGGGCGGGCTGCTGTTCAACCTGGCAAGTGGCTTCGTACCGCTGGCAGATGCCGTGATCGGCGCCATGGCGGGCTATCTGGTGCTCTGGAGCCTCTACTGGGCTTTCAAGCTGCTCACTGGTAAGGAGGGGATGGGCTATGGCGACTTCAAGCTGCTGGCGGCGCTGGGCGCCTGGCTCGGTTGGCAGGCGCTGCCCATTATTTTGCTACTCTCATCCCTGGTCGGCGCCGTGATCGGCATCAGCCTGATCGCCTTGCAAAAACATCATCAGGGCAAGCCCATCCCCTTCGGCCCCTACCTCGCCATCGCGGGCTGGATCGCCCTGCTATGGGGCGATACCATCACCCGCTGGTATCTCTCTACCCTGCTTTGAGCAAGAGGCCCCCATGTATGTAGTTGCTATCACAGGTGGTATCGGCAGCGGCAAGACCACTATCGCCAATCAGTTTGCCGCGCTGGGTATCGAGGTGGTGGATGCCGATGTGATCGCCCGCGAAGTGGTCGAGCCGGGTACCCCGGCCCTTGCCGCCATCGCCGACCATTTTGGCCCTGATGTGATTGCTCCGAGCGGTCAACTCGACCGTCGTGCCCTGCGTGAGCGGGTCTTCAGCGACCCGCAGGCCAAGGAGTGGCTCAATGCCCTGCTCCATCCGCTGATTCGCAGCGAAATGCAGCGCCAGTGTGCCGCGGCCAGTTCTCCTTACTGCCTGCTGGTGGTGCCACTGCTGGTGGAGAACAAACTCACTGGCCTCGCCAACCGTGTGTTGGTGGTCGATGTGGATGAAGCCACCCAGATTGAGCGCACCTGTCGCCGTGATGGGGTATCGGCCGAACAAGCCAAGGCCATCATCGCCGCCCAAGCGAGCCGGGTGGAACGCCTCGCGGCGGCGGATGATGTCATCGAAAACCACAATGGCAGCGAAATGGCGATTAAAACGCGGATTTTGGCGCTGCACGAGACATATCTGGCAATTGCCTCTCAACAAGGCCGCCAAGTGTGAGTACACTAGGCCGGTTTATGGCTGGCCAGGATTAGGCATGATTTACGATTTCCCCCTCAATGAAAAAAGCCGGACCTATCTTCGTCTGGAGTCCCTGTTTTCCCAGATCCGCGACAATCTGGAGAGTGAACAATCCTGGGCACATATCGCCTTCTTCAAGGGGCTGTTCGATCTGCAGGAGTTGCTGGAGCGTGGTGACCTGCGCGCCGACCTCATCAAGGATCTGGAGCGTCTCGGCCAGCGTCTGAGCCACTGGGCCAGCCTGCCCGATGTCGATCTGGAGCAGATCAAGCAGATGCAGCAAGAGAGCAGTCAGCTCTCCCGTAACCTGCTAAACTCGCCACGCCCGGGTGCCCGCCTGAAAGAGGATCGTCTGCTCGGCTCCATCCGCCAGCGTTTCTCCATCCCCGGTGGCCTGTGTGCCTTCGATGTGCCGCAGCTGCACCACTGGCTCGGTACCCCGGCCATCACCCGTCACCAGCAGATGCAAGGCTGGCTGAGCGACATCAACCTGCTGATGAATGCCATCACCCTGCTGCTGCGCCTGTGGCGTGAATCAGGCAGTTTCAGTGAGCAGGTTGCCAGCAACGGTTTCTTCCAGGACACCGCCGAGAGCGCCGAGCTGATCCGCATCAAGCTGCCGGGCAATCTGTTCTGCTACCCCACCCTGAGCGGCCACAAGAACCGCTTCGCCCTGCGCTTTCTGCCCACCGCAGAACAGCCGATTGGCGACGTGCCGTTCCAGCTCGCCTGCTGCTAAGGAGGGCTTATGGTCACCAAGGTAAAGTGTCCGACCTGTCAGAGCGAAGTGGAGTGGGGCCCGCAGAGTCCGTTCCGCCCCTTCTGCAGCAAGCGCTGCCAGCTGATCGATCTTGGCGAGTGGGCCGATGAAGAGAAGCGGATCCCGGGGGAGATCAACCCGGATCTGCTGCCGGAGCCGGAAGAGGGCGATCAGTGGCTGTAAGCCCTTGGTCACTCATCTCTGCAATATGAAAAAGGGCCGATTGGCCCTTTTTTCATGCTTGTTGATTGCTACCGGCTCACGCCAGCAGACCCTGTAGCCGCGCTACAATCGGGCCATTGGCATCGGGGAAGTGGTAGTTGTTCAGCTCGGCCACCGGCACCCACAGGCACTCCTGCCCCTCTTTGCCGAACGGCTCACCGCTGAAACGGGTCACCTTCCAGATATCCAGCAATACCTGCTTCTCGGGGTAGTCGTGCTGCAGTTCCATAAAGGGAGCACAATCCAATACCCGGATGCCGATCTCTTCCCACAGCTCCCGATCCAGCGCGGTGAGCAGATCCTCGCCCGACTCCACCTTGCCACCGGGAAACTCCCAGCGATCCCCCTGATGGCGATCGGAGGAGCGTCTGGCGATGAAGATATCGCCCCGTTCATTCTCGATGACACCAACCGCCACCCAGATCCGTTTTTTCTGTTCCATCAATTACCTCTGTTCGCTTGTTGCCACCAATAACAAGGCGGGCACTTGGCCCGCCTGTTATGGCATAGCGTCGATCAGGTCAACTGACCGTGGCAGTGCTTGTACTTCTTGCCGGAACCGCACGGGCAGGGATCGTTGCGACCAACCTTCTGCTCGTCGCGCACGAAAGTGGTGTGACCCTCTTCGCCTGCGGCCTGTTCATCGGCCAGCTGGCTCTCGGCAGCGGCGTGGGTATAGGTGCGGGGAGCGGCTTCCGCCTGCTGGCGCTGCTGCTCTTCCATCGCTTCCACATCGCGCTCCTGCACCTGAACACGGCTCAGGATGCTGACCACGTCGCGCTTGAGGGTTTCCAGCATCTGGGTGAACAGATCGAAGGATTCGCGCTTGTACTCCTGCTTGGGGTTCTTCTGGGCATAACCGCGCAGATGGATGCCCTGACGCAGGTGATCCATGGCCGCCAGATGCTCTTTCCACAGACCATCCAGAGTTTGCAGCATCACCGCTTTCTCGAAGTTGCGCAGCACCTCTTTACCGACCAGCTCTTCCTTGTGGGCATAGAGCTTGGTGGCTTCATCCAGAATGCGCTCGCGCAGCTTCTCTTCATACAGCTTGTCATCTTCCGCCAGCCACTGTTGCAGCGGCAGATCCAGCGCGAAGTCCGCCTTCAGGCGTGCTTCCAGGCCCGGCACGTCCCACATCTCTTCCAGAGACTGGGGCGGGATGTATTCGTCGATCACTGCGCCGTAGACGTCGTCACGGATAACGTGGATGGTCTCGGAAATGTCGTTGGTATCCAGCAGCTCATTGCGCTGCTCGTAGACCACCTTGCGCTGGTCGTTGGCAACGTCATCAAACTCCAGCAAGCTCTTGCGGATGTCGAAGTTGCGACCTTCCACCTTGCGCTGGGCGTTTTCGATCGCCTTGGTGACCCACGGGTGCTCGATGGCTTCGCCCTCTTCCATGCCCAGCTTCTTCATCATGCCGGTCACGCGGTCGGAGGCGAAGATCCGCATCAGGGTATCTTCCATGGAGAGGTAAAAACGGGAGGAGCCCGGGTCACCCTGACGACCGGAACGGCCGCGCAGCTGGTTATCGATACGGCGGGACTCGTGACGCTCGGTACCGATAATGTGCAGACCACCGGCGGCCAGCACCGCATCGTGACGCACCTGCCAGGCGGCTTTCAGCTCGGCAATCTGCTCGCTGGTCGGGTTCTCCAGCTTGGCAATCTCTGCCTGCCAGTTACCGCCCAACACGATGTCGGTACCACGACCGGCCATGTTGGTGGCGATGGTGACCGCGCCTGTCTGACCGGCCTGGGCAACGATCTCCGCTTCCATGGCGTGGAACTTGGCGTTCAGCACCTTGTGCGGGATCTTCTCTTTGGTCAGGATGCCGGAGAGCAGCTCGGAGTTCTCGATAGAGACGGTACCGACCAGTACAGGCTGGCCCTTGGCCACACACTGACGGATATCTTCGATGATGGCGGCATACTTCTCGTTGGCGGTCAGGTAGACCAGATCGCCCATGTCCTTGCGCACCATCGGCTTGTTGGTCGGGATAACCACGGTATCCAGGCCATAAATCTGCTGGAATTCAAAGGCTTCGGTATCCGCAGTACCGGTCATGCCCGCCAGCTTGTTGTAGAGACGGAAGTAGTTCTGGAAGGTGATGGATGCCAGCGTCTGGTTCTCGTTCTGGATCTTCACCCCTTCCTTCGCTTCAACGGCCTGATGCAGACCATCGGACCAGCGACGACCCGGCATGGTACGGCCGGTGTGCTCGTCGACGATGACGATCTCGTCTTTCTGGACGATGTAGTCGACGTTGCGCTCGAACAAGGTGTGAGCGCGCAGACCCGCATTGACGTGGTGCAGCAGGCTGATGTTGGAGGCAGAGAACAGGGAGTCGTTCTCGTCCAGCAGCCCCTCTTTCTTGAGCAGCTCTTCCACGAAGATCTGACCGTTTTCGGTCAGCAGCGCCTGACGGTTCTTCTCGTCCACCGTGTAGTGACCGTCGCCGGTGTACTCTTCGGTGTCTTCCTTGTCCTGCTTGACCAGCAGCGGGATCAGCTTGTTGACGCGGATATAGAGCTCTGAGCTGTCTTCGGCCGGACCGGAGATGATGAGCGGAGTACGGGCTTCATCGATAAGCACCGAGTCCACCTCATCCACCAGCGCGTAGTTGAGCGGACGCTGTACGCGCTGCTCCGGCGAGAACGCCATGTTGTCGCGCAGGTAGTCAAAACCGAATTCGTTGTTGGTACCGTAGGTGATGTCGGCGGCGTAGGCGTCACGCTTCTGGGACGCATCCATACCGGGCACGTTGCAGTCGACGGTCATGCCGAGGAAGGCGAACAGCGGACGGTTAGCTTCCGCATCACGCTTGGCCAGGTAGTCGTTCACCGTCACCACGTGGACGCCGCGGCCACTCAGAGCATTCAGGTAAGCTGGCAGAGTCGCAGTAAGAGTCTTACCTTCACCGGTTTTCATTTCCGCGATGCGGTTGGAGTTCAGCACCATGCCGCCGATCAGCTGCACGTCGAAGTGACGCATGCCGAACACCCGCTTGGAGGCTTCACGCACGGTCGCGAACGCTTCCGGCAGCAACTGCTCCAGGGTCTCACCCTGCTCGATACGCTGACGATACTCGGCCGTTTTGGCCTGCAACTCGGCATCGGACAGAGCCTCGAACTGCGGCTCCATGGCATTGATCTGTTTTACAATTTTGCGCAAAGCCTTGAGCGTTCTGTCGTTCCGGCTGCCGATAATCTTGGTAAGCAGTGTGCTAATCATGGGTACCAACTATTTCTGGTTATAAAAGCGTTCCGTCACTGGAACCTGAAGAAAAAAACCTAACCCCGGCTGGCACTGAGAAAGCGTGCGGGGTTGACCTGACGACCATCTTTCAACACTTCGTAATGCAGGTGGACCCCGGTCGCGCGACCGGTGCGTCCCATCAAGGCAATCTTCTGACCCTGATCAACCAGAGTGCCCACCTCGACCAGCAACTTGGAGTTGTGGGCATAGCGGGTGACCAGGCCATTGCCGTGATTAATCTCCACCATATTGCCAAATTCCGGATGACGGCCCGCCCAGCTGACAATGCCGGGCCCGGTGGCCAGAATCGGGGTTCCGGGTTTGCCACGGAAATCGACCCCTTTGTGCATCTTGGCACGCCCGTTGAATGGATCGACCCGTCCACCAAACCCGGACGAGACCCAAACTCGCTCCTGTTTGACTGGCGTGCCGGAAATAAAACCGGCATCGGTGATATGGTGATTCATGATGAAAGATTCAAGTACCGACAGCTGCTCTTCGCGGCTGCTGAGCTGCTGGCTGAGGTGTTTCATCGAGGCCTGCAGCTCGTTGAGGCTCACTTCCAACTCTTCATCATAAGAAGGGCCGCCCATCGGAGGCAGCTCTTTGAAATTGAACTCGTCGGGATCGAGATCGGCCTGCTCGGTCAATCGTTCACCGAGGGCATTGAGACGGCCAAGCTGACCCTGCATGGTGCCCACCTGAGCAGCCAGCATCGCCAACTGTTCACGGGCTTCGTCACCACTCTGGTCAACGGACTGTTGCTCGGCAACGGCAAGCGCCACTTCCAGCGCCTCCATTTTCTGGTGCCAGCTCTGCCAGAGCCAACCACCACCAAGGGCCAACAGGGAGAAGAGAATACCGCCGACCCAGGCCAGACGTTGTTTGGGCAGGTGCAACTTGCGTCGCTGCTTGCCGTGGAGGATCAGGGTAATGCTCATAGAAATCAGTCTGCTCGGTCAGGTGCGGCCAAGAGCCTGCACGGGAAATAAAACCGGGAGATAATCGGTATTAAAGGATGGAGTAAACAAATGACGGAACGTCGGTGCGGAGAGAGGACCGACGTTCCGTTGCACAGCTATCAGGCCAGAACCAGACCGTTATCGTAGTAAGCGATAGGCGCTTTGTCGCCCTCACCCTCGAAGGTCACCAGTTCCCAAGCCTCCTGCTCGGCCAGCAAGGCGCGCAGTAGCTTGTTGTTCAGGGCATGTCCGGTCTTGTAGGCACGGAACTCACCGATGATGCTGCGGTTACACATATAGAGGTCACCGATCGCGTCCAGCATCTTGTGCTTGACGAATTCGTCCTCATAACGCAAACCGTCTTCGTTCAGCACCCGATAATCGTCCAGTACCACGGCGTTTTCCAAGCTTCCGCCCAGCGCCAGGTTCTGGGAACGCAGGTACTCGATATCACGCATGAACCCGAAGGTACGGGCACGGCTGATCTCTTTCACGAAGGAGGCACCGGAGAAATCCAGTACGCAACGCTGATTGCGCCCTTCAAAGACCGGATGCTGGAAATCGATCTCGAGATCCATCTTGAAGCCGTTGCGATAGGGGTGGAATTCCGCCCACTTGTCGCCGTCTTCAACCCGGATGCTCTTCTTGATCCGCACAAACTGCTTGGCAGCATTCTGCTCACGGATCCCGACTTCCTGCAGCAGGTAGATAAAGGGATGCGCACTGCCATCCATCACCGGGATCTCGGGCGCGTCAACCTCAACGTAGAGGTTGTCGATCCCCATCCCGGCCAGCGCGGCAGAGAGGTGCTCGATGGTAGAGACACGGACACCGGCTTCGTTGACCAGAGCGGTACAGAGCACGGTATCGCGCACCTGATCGGCATTGGCTGGCAGCGCCACCACAGGATTCAGGTCGGTACGCAAGTAAACGATCCCTGTGTTCACAGGCGCCGGACGGAACGTCATGGTGACTTTCCGGCCCGAATGCAGGCCGACACCAGTCGCCTGTACACTCGTTTTCAAGGTTCTTTGTCTAATCATGGGTGTACCCTAAACAGCTTAAAATCCGGACCAGATGGTCGTTGGCAGGCCATCTTAGCACATTCCTTGAACAACAAACAAACGAGAGCCATAAGAGGCTTAGTCAGCTTGCTTGCGCAGGAACGCCGGAATATCCAGGTAATCCGGTTCACGACGAGCTTGCGGCTCGGCGTTGACCACCTTGGCCGGGGCTTCGTCCATCACGCGGCCTTGCATCATGTCGCTAACCAGCGGCTGACGCACCGGGCGCTCTTGCACCTGGCTGCTCTTGACCAAAGTGATGTCCGGCTTGCGCTCGGCACCGATACCGGTAGCAACCACAGTCACACGCAGTTCGTCGTGCATTTCCGGATCGATTACAGTACCCACAACTACAGTGGCGTTCTCGGAAGCGAAGGCCTTGACCGCGTTACCCACGGTTTCGAACTCTTCGATGGTCATGTCCATACCGGCGGTGATGTTGACCAGGATGCCACGGGCACCAGCCAGATCCACGTCTTCCAGCAGCGGGCTGGAGATGGCTTTCTCGGCCGCTTCTTCGGCACGGTCATCGCCGGAGGCGGAACCGGTACCCATCATGGCGGTACCCATTTCACGCATCACAGTACGCACGTCCGCGAAGTCGACGTTGATCAAACCCGGACGGGTGATCAGCTCGGCAATGCCCTGTACCGCGCCAAGCAGTACATCGTTGGCCGCCTTGAAGGCATCCAGCAGGGAGATACCGCGACCCAGCACCTTCAGCAACTTGTCGTTGGGGATGGTGATCAGGGAGTCGACGTTCTTGGAGAGCTCTTCGATACCGTGCGCGGCGAAGCCCATCCGCTTCTTCCCTTCAAAGGAGAACGGCTTGGTGACCACGGCAACGGTCAGGATCCCCATCTCGCGTGCCACCTCGGCCACGATCGGCGCAGCACCGGTACCGGTACCACCACCCATACCGGCGGCAATGAACACCATATCGGAACCGGTCAGCAGCTCACGCAGCGCTTCGCGATCTTCCATGGCCGCATCACGACCCACTTCCGGATTGGCGCCGGCACCCAGACCCTTGGTGATGCCACCGCCGATCTGCAGGGTAGTGTTGGCGCTGGAGTTACGCAGTGCCTGGGCGTCGGTGTTGACGGTAATGAACTCAACACCCTCAATATTTTGACGAACCATGTGCTCGACAGCGTTACCGCCGCCGCCACCTACACCGATCACTTTAATGACGGCTTCGTCAGTGTGGCTATCCATAAATTCAAACATGTTGTCTCTCCGCTTTATTTGCCTGACTCAGCAAAATTCTTAGAACTCGCCACGCAGCCAGTTGCTAACCCGTTTGACCAGGCCACCGACGCTTGCCTTGGCGGCATATTCTTTGTTGCTACCTGTGGCTTGATGGGTGCGGCCATATTGCAGCAACCCGACCGCAGTCGAGTACACCGGTGCCTGCACGTAATCACTCAAACCACGTATGTTCATGGGCTCTCCCACCCGGACCTGGCTCTGGAAGATCTGCTCTGCACACTCCACAATGCCTTCAATCTGGGCAGCGCCGCCGGTCAAGACCACACCGGCTGCCAGCTGATGCTTGACCCCCTGCGCTTTCAACTCGCTTTGTACCCGCACCAGCTCATCATTCACCATGGAGAGCAACTCGGTGTAACGGGGCTCAATCACTTCAGCCAGTGTCTGCCGTTGCAGGCTGCGCGCCGGACGACCGCCGACACTGGGTACTTCAATATTGTCTTCCTTGCTGACCAGACGACCGAGGGCGCAACCGTAGCGCACCTTGATCGCTTCCGCGTCGAGCGGCGGCGTGCCGAAGGCGTAGGCGATGTCGCTGGTCACAGTACTGCCAGCGTACGGGATCACCTTAGTGTGGCGCAGGGCACCGCCGGTAAACAGCGACATATCCATGGTGCCGCCACCGATGTCCACCACGCAGACACCCAGCTCTTTCTCGTCTTCAGTCAACACGGCATAGCTGGAGGCCAGCGCGGAGAAGATCAGTTGATCCACACGCAAACCGACCTTCTCCACACATTTCTCAATGTTGCGGGCCATGTCGTTATGGCAGGTGATCAGGTGAACCTTGGCTGCCATCCGCACACCGGAGAGGCCGACCGGATTCTTGATCCCTTCCTGATAATCGATGGCAAACTCCTGAGGCAGCACATGCAGCACCCGCAGCTCATCGGAGAGGCGAACCGACTTGGCGGTATGGATCACGTTGTCCACATCCTCCTGGGTCACCTCTTCATCGGAGATGGGCACCATGCCGGTCTCGTTGCGGCAGTCGATATGCTTGCCGGACAACCCCAGATAGACCGAGCTGATCTGGCAATCTGCCATCATCTCGGCCTCTTCCACCGCGCGGCGCAGTGACTTGACCACGGAGTCGAGGTCATTGACCCCGCCCTTCTCCATTCCGCGAGAAGCGTGACTGCCCATACCGATGACGTTCAGTTCACCGTCCGGCAATACTTCCCCGACCAGAACCGCCACCTTGGTTGTGCCGATATCCAGTCCGACAATCAAATTCCTATCTGCGGTGTTGGTCATGCACTTTCTCTTCGCTCTTCTTCCAGCCAACTGCCATTCCGGTGTCGTATCGAAGATCCACGTAGGCGACTTGCGCACGGGGTTCGATAACCGGGAAGGCATCGATAAACCGCTGCAGCCGGAGCGCAATGTCATTGCGTCCCAGGAACAGCTTGATATTGCCATCCAGGGTCAGTTCCCAGGCATGGCGGGGGGTCAGATTCACCCCCAGCAACTTGTATCCCTTGGCAGCCAGTTGCGACTCGTACTGCCGACTCTCTTTCAACACCCGGGCGGCCTGGTCATCCGGCCCTGACAGCTGCAACAGCGGCGTCTTGACCCGATCCGGGGCACTGAATACCTTGCCCTTGGTGTTGACGAAGCGGTTGCCATTCCAGCGCGCCGCCACATCTTGTTCCGTGAGGTAGATCTTGATCTTGTTCGGCCACTTCTTTCGTACCGAGACCGAGGCCACCCATGGCAGGGCATTGAGCCGTGCCTGCAATTCGTTGACGTCCAATTCGAAGAAGTTGCGCAGCTCGGCGCCATCCAGCACGGCCATCCGCAGCTCTTCGGTTTGCAAATACTGGTGTTGCCCCTGCAGCAACAGCTCGCTCATGGGCAACCGGTTGGCATCTGTCAGCCAACCTTTAACATCCAGCGCCGTCCGGTAGCAGCCCCATATCACCAGCAGGAAAAACGCTACCCCTGCGATGAAGCCACCCTTGGTGCGCCCCTGTGCCCTTGCCTCCACCCGATCGATCCCCGTGTAACGCGCTAAACCGGCCTTTGACAGACCGGTTCGCCATTATATAGGCCCCGGCTTGGCGGTCAAAATACTCATTGGGCCCTCAGGCGCCAGATTTCATGCTATCTATGCTCAATTTCATCTCTCCGAGACGACGGGCCAGTGCCCCGACGTTCCCGGCGCCTTGAGTCAGCACCAAATCCCCCTCGCCGATCAGGTCGGCCAGCACGGCTGGCACGTCATCTGGCGTGGCGACGAAGATGGGTTCCAGGTTGCCGCGCGAGCGAATGGAGCGGCACAGTGCCCGTCCATCAGCGCCCGGGATCGGCTCCTCGCCGGCAGCATAAACCTCCAGCATCACCAGCACGTCTACCTTGGAGAGCACATCGGCGAAGTCCTCGTAGAGGTCGCGGGTGCGGGTATAACGGTGCGGCTGGAACACCATCACCAGACGCTTCTCGGGCCAACCGGCACGGGCGGCATTGATGGTGACCTTCACTTCGCTCGGGTGGTGACCGTAATCGTCCACCAGCATCGCCTTGCCGCGACCGGTTTCAAACTCGCCATACTGCTGGAAGCGACGACCAACCCCTTCAAATTTGGCCAGAGCAGAGATGATGGCCTCATCGCTGACACCGTCCTCTGTCGCGACAGCTATCGCCGCTGCGGCGTTCAATGCGTTGTGAATACCCGGCAAATTGAGGGTCACCTGCAGCTCACCGGCCTCTTTGCGGCGAACACGGAAGCAGCTGTGGTTGGTGGTCTGGACAAAATCCAGCACCTGCACATCGGCATCGTCAGAGAGACCGTAGGTCAAGGTCGGACGGGCAATCTCGGGCAACATGCCACGGATCACCGGATCATCGATGCAGACCACCGCCAGTCCGTAGAAGGGCAGATTGTGCAGAAACTCGATGAAGGTGGCCTTCAGCTTGGAGAAATCACCGCCGTAGGTATCCATGTGATCCGCTTCGATGTTGGTCACGATAGAAACCATCGGCTGCAGATGCAGGAAAGAGGCGTCGCTCTCATCCGCCTCTGCAATCAGGTAGCGGCTGCTGCCCAGGCGGGCATTGGTGCCGGCACTGTTGAGCAGACCACCGATGACGAAGGTCGGATCGCGGTCGGCTTCGGCATAGATGCTCGCCACCAAACTGGTGGTGGTGGTTTTTCCGTGGGTACCGGCAATGGCGATACCGTGGCGGAAACGCATCAGCTCGGCCAGCATCTCGGCACGGCGCACCACCGGGATCCGCAGTTCACGGGCAGCCAGCAGCTCCGGGTTGTCCTGCTTGATGGCAGTAGAGACCACCACCACGCTGGCACCCTCAACGTGTTCGGCACTGTGGCCGACGAAGATGTGCGCGCCTAGTCCGGCCAACCGCTCGGTCACGGCGTTTCGAGCCAGATCAGAACCCGTTACCTGATACCCTTCGTTGGCAAGCACTTCGGCGATCCCGCCCATACCGGCACCACCGATGCCGATAAAGTGGATGCGACGCACGCGGCGCATTTCGGGGATCACAGTACGCAGTTTTGCCAGTTCAACCTTGGTCATAATCGTCTCTTTAGTCTGCCGCAGGCCATGTGCCGTCAAAGCGCAGTTGCACGGCGGCATCAATACATACAGGTACAAGAGTGCACGGTGTCACCGCTGCAACCTTGCTCATCAATCTTTACCACGCTGCCCGGTTGCGAGCTGTTTGCACTCATCCGCAACCCGCTCGGCCGCATCGGTGATGGCGACGCGGCGAGCCGCTTTCGCCATGTTAAACAGGGTCTCCCTGCGACCAGCCAGCCAGGTCAGTCGCGCCGCCAGTGAAGCGGTGTTCAGCTCGGACTGGGGCAGAAACTCGGCCGCGCCGCCGTCGACCAGTGTCAGAGCGTTACGGGTCTGGTGATCATCCACCGCATGGGGCAGTGGCACAAAAATGGCGGCCACACCGGCGGCAGCCACTTCGGAAACGGTCAATGCACCGGCACGGCAGACCACCAGGTCGGCCCAGGCGTAGGCGCTGGCCATATCCTTGATAAATTCGCTCACCTCGGCATTGATGCCGTGCTGGGCATAGGCAGCAGAGACGGCCTCAGCATTGCCCTTGCCACACTGGTGACGCACTTCAATGGGCACGCCGGATGCCGCCACCGCAGCAGGTACCTGCTCGTTGAGCACCCGCGCCCCCAGACTGCCACCCACGATCAGCAGATGGAGCGGCTCATTCCCGCTGCGCAGTTGCGGATCCGGCAGGGCGACCACTTCGGGACGCACCGGATTGCCCACCACAGCGGTACGACGGCTCGGCGCGAAGGCGCCCGGAAATGCCATCAGCACCCGCCTGGCGATACGGGCCAGCAGCTTGTTGGTCATGCCGGCAGCGGCATTCTGCTCATGGAGCAGCAACGGGATGCCGGAGAACCAGGCCGCCACGCCACCCGGGCCGGAAGCAAAACCGCCCATGCCGAGCACCACATCAGGGCGAACGGTCTTGAGTACCTGACGCGCCTGCAGGATCGATTTGACGATGCGATAGGGCGCCACCAGCAGTCGCTTGATGCCGTTGCCACGCACTCCCTGAATATCGATGAAGGAGATGGGATAACCGTGGGCGGGCACCAGCTCCGCCTCCATCCGGTCGGCAGTGCCGAGCCAGTGGACAGTCCAGCCCTGGGCCTTCAGGCGATCGGCCACGGCCAGACCGGGGAACACATGCCCACCGGTACCACCCGCCATCACCAACAGAGTCTTGCTCACTAAACCTCCCGCACGCGCGCCTGGGCTGTCGCCTGACGCAACTCAAAATCGATTCGAATCAACATGCTCACCGCCACCGACATGATGATGAGACTGGAACCACCGTAACTCACCAGCGGCAGGGTCAAGCCCTTGGTTGGCATCATGCCGCTGGCCGCGCCGACGTTAACGAAGGTCTGGAAGCTGAACCAGATGCCGATGCCGATGGCCAGATAACCGTCATAGAGCCGCTCAGCCACCAGCGCGCGATGCCCCAGCTTGAGCGCCTTGACCGCCAGCGCAAAAATCAGGAACAGGGCGCCCAGCACCCCGACGTAACCCAGCTCTTCACCGAGGATCGCAAACACGAAGTCGGTGTGCGCTTCCGGCAGGTACTCCATCTTCTGGATAGAGTTGCCAAGCCCTTCGCCAAACCAGCTGCCACGACCAAACGCCATCAGCGACTGGGTCAACTGGTAGCCGCTGCCGAACGGATCGGCCCAAGGATCCATAAAGGAGGTCACCCGCCGCATCCGGTAGGGCTCGACGATGATCAGCATCACCACCGAACCGAGGCCCGCGCCGATCAGGGTCAAAAACTGTCCCAGTCGGGCACCGGCCAGAAACAGCATGCCGAACGAGGTAACGAACATCACCACGGTGGAACCCAGGTCCGGCTGCAACAGCAGCAAGACCGCCAGCACCCCGAACACCGCCAGCGGTTTCAGGAAGCCGATCCAGGCTTCGCGCACTTCGCTCTGGCGCCGCACCAGATAACCGGCCAGATAGACAAACAGCGCCAGCTTGCCAAACTCGGCAGGCTGCAGGTTGAAGGGGCCAAGCGGCAACCAGCGCACCGCACCGTTGACGTTGCGGCCCACCAGCAGCACCAGCACCAGCATCAAGATCGCCAGCAGCAGCATGGGGCCGTTGTGCTGTTGCCAGCGCGCCATCGGCACCTGCAACACAAACCAGGAGATACCGAGCGCCATCACCAGAAACAGGGCGTGACGCTTCACAAACATGAAGGGGTCATCCCCCAGCGCAATCCCTTCGGGGATCGACGCCGAGGCCACGATGACCACCCCGACCGCCATCAGGGAGAGCGCCAGCAGTACCAGCTGCCGATCGTAGAGACCGGCAGGACGCGCCGGTAACAGCCAGCGCTGGAACAGACCTGCTGCTGCGCGAAGGGCGTTCATAGTGCCAGCACCATCTCGGTGAAACGATCGCCGCGCACCTCGAACGACTTGAACTGATCGAGGCTGGCACAGGCTGGCGCCAGCAGCACCCAGTCACCGGGCTTGGCATCGGCCGCCGCTTTGGCAACTGCAGCGGCCAGGTCGGCCACCCGTTCGGTCTGCTCGCCCAGTGCCAGCAGCACCTCTGCATCCTGACCGAAGCAGTACATGTGATCGATCTGGTTGCCCAACAGCGCCTGGATCGGGCCAAAATCCTGCCCCTTACCCTGACCACCGGCCAGCAGCAGCAGGCGCCCCTTGACCGACTCGCGCACACCGGCAACGGCAGCCAGCGTGGCTCCCACGTTGGTGGCCTTGGAGTCGTTGATCCAGCGCACCCCGTTCACCTCGCGTACGAAGCGGGCACGGTGTGGCAAGCCTTCAAAGCGACGCAGCACGGTAAGCTGAGCCGCACGGGGAATACCGACCGCATCACACAGCGCCATGGCGGCCAGCGCGTTGGCCTGATTGTGGGCACCGACGATCTTCATCTCGTCTACCGCCAGCAGTGGTTCACCGTGCAACGTCAACCAGTAGCGGCCATCCAGCAGGCAACGGCCATAGCCATTGCAGTCGAGACCAAAGCTCTGCCACACCTGACCCACATCGGGCAGGGTCTGGGCATCGTCACGATTGACCAGAATGTGTTTGGAGTGCTGATGGATCTCCATCTTGGCGGCGCGATAGTCGGCCATGCCCTGATAGCGATCCATGTGATCTTCTGAGAGGTTCAGCACCACGGATGCAGCAGCACGCAAACTGTGAGTAGTTTCCAGCTGGAAGCTGGAGAGCTCCAGCACACAGAGATCCATCGGCTGCTTGAGCAGCTCCAGCGCAGGCGTGCCGATATTGCCGCCCACACCGACATTGAGGCCGGCTTCGGCAATCATCTCACCCACTAGGGTGGTAACGGTGCTCTTGCCGTTCGAGCCGGTGATGGCGATGACCGGGGTCTGGGTCTCGCGCACAAACAGCTCGATATCACCGACGATCTGCACGCCACACTCGGCAGCCGCTTTCAGTTCGGGGGTCGCCAGCGCGATACCCGGGCTCGCGACAATCATGTGCGCCTGCTTGAGCAGCGCCTCGTCGAGCCCGTGGATCAGCTCAACCTCCGGCGGCAGTTGATCCTTGCCGGGCGGGTTGGCGCGGGTATCCATCACCAGTGGCGTCACGCCACGGCCGAGGAAGTAATCGACACAGGAGAGTCCGGTTTTGCCCAATCCGATGATGATGACCATGGCCTTACCTCACCTTCAGGGTGGCAAGACCCAGCAGCACCAGCACGAGGGTGATGATCCAGAAGCGCACGATGACGCGCGGCTCCGGCCAACCCTTCTTCTCGTAGTGGTGATGGATCGGCGCCATGCGGAAGATCCGCACGCCGCGCAGTTTGTATGACCCCACCTGCAGGATCACCGAGACAGTCTCCATCACGAAGACGCCGCCCATGATCACCAGCAGGAACTCCTGACGCACCAGCACTGCGATGGTGCCGAGCGCGCCGCCCAGCGCCAGGGAACCAACGTCCCCCATGAATACCTGCGCCGGATAGGTGTTGAACCAGAGGAAACCCAGACCCGCCCCGACGATGGCGGTACAAACGATCACCAGCTCGGAGGTATAGGGCACGTAGGGAATGTGCAGGTAGTTGGCAAAGTTGACGTTACCGGTAGCCCAGGCGATCAGGGCAAAGCCCCCCGCCACCATCACGGTCGGCATGATGGCCAGGCCGTCGAGACCGTCGGTCAGGTTGACCGCATTGGAGGTACCGACGATGACAAAGTAGGTCAGCACGATAAACATCAGACCAAGCTGCGGCATCACATCCTTGAGGAAAGGCACCACCAGCTGGGTCTGTCCCTCATGGGTTGCGGTCGCATAGAGGAACACAGCCACCGCCAGCGCTACCGCGGATTGCCAGAAATACTTCCAGCGTGCGATCAGGCCGTCGGTATTCTTGCGCACCACCTTGAGGTAGTCGTCGGCAAAGCCGATGGCGCCATAGGCACCCAGCACAAACAGCACCAGCCAGACATAGGGGTTGTCGAGGCGGCACCAGAGCAGCACAGACGTGAAAATCGCAGCAATGATCATCAGGCCACCCATAGTCGGGGTGCCCCGCTTGCTGAGGTGGGACTCGGGACCGTCGTTGCGGATCACCTGACCAAACTTCAGGATCTGCAGGCGACGGATCAGGCGCGGCCCCATCCAGAGGGCAACCCCCAGTCCGGTGATGATCGACAGGATGGCGCGAAACGTCAGGTAGGAGAAGACGTTGAAGAAGGTGAAGTGCGGGGTGAGCAGTTCGGCCAGCCAGACTAGCATGTGGCTGACTCCTGACGGTCTTTGACCATCTCGACGATATCTTCCATGCGGGAGCCACGTGCCCCTTTGACCAGAATCGAAATTTCCTGATGTGTATTTATCATTTGCGCAAGCACTTCAAACAACGACGCCTTGTTATCGAAATGTCGGCCCGCCGCGGCATCTGCGGTGTGGCGACTATCTTCCCCCACTGTCAGCACGGCATCCAGACCGCACTCGCGGGCATGACGGCCAACCCGGGCGTGTTGCTCGGCAGACTCCTCACCCAGTTCCCGCATATCACCAAACACCAGCACCTTGAAGCCGCTCATGGCGGTCAGGGCATCGATGCCCGCCAGCACGGATTCCACGCTGGCATTGTAGGTATCATCCACCAGGGTCAGACCGCCCCAGCGCTGCACGCAGAAGCGCCCCTTGACCGGCGCCATCTGTTCCAGCCCAGCCTTGACACAGGCGAGGGATGCGCCGAGGGCCAGACAGCCCGCGGCGGCAGCCAACGCATTGGCCACGTTGTGGCGACCCGGGATCGCCAGAGTCAGGCTCAGCTCGCCTTGCGGGGTTACCATCACGAACTCGGCGCAGCCTCGCTCGTTGAGCACAAGGTTGCGCGCATGGAACGGCTGGCTCTGATCTTCGATGGAGAAAGCGCAGTGAATGCCGCGTTCCCGCCACTTCGGCCAGAATTCGTTGTCGGCATTGACGATGGCTGTGCCACCCTCGCTCAGCCCCTCAACGATTTCGCTCTTGGCGTGGAACACCCCTTCCAGCGAGCCGAAGCCCTCCAGATGGGCCGCCGCCACGTTGTTGATGATGGCGGCATCGGGTTTGGCCAGCGAGGTAGTCCAGGCGATCTCGCCCGGATGGTTGGCACCCAGCTCCATCACCGCAAACTTGTGCTGCGGCTCGAGGCGCAGCAGGGTGAGCGGCACGCCCACCTCGTTGTTGAAGTTGCCAGCGGTGGCCAGCACCTCTCCTTCATGACGCAGGATAGCGGTTGCCATCTCCTTCACCGTGGTCTTGCCGCAGCTGCCGGTAATGGCCAGCACTTTCGGGTTGATGCGCTCACGCACCAGTTTGCCAAGGCGGCCCAACCCCTTGAGGGTATCGGCTACCACCAGTTGGGGAATGGCCAGCGGCAGCTCACGCTCGACCAGCAGGGCAGAGGCCCCTGCCTGAACGGCCTGCTCGCAAAAATCGTGGGCATCGAAGCGCTCGCCGCGCAGGGCAACGAACAGGGCACCCGCGCCCAGTGTGCGGGTGTCGGTACTGACGACGGTGATCTCGCCATCGTCACCAATCAGACGGGCATCGAGTACCTGAGCCAGCTCGGCAAGCCTGAGGGTCATCATTTGAATGACTCCAATAATGTGTGCAAGGCGGCCGCGACGGTTTCCCGGTCGCTGTAGTGCCGCTTGTCGGTTCCAATGATCTGATAATCCTCGTGACCCTTACCAGCCACCAGGATGATGTCCTGTTTGCTCGCCTGACCAATGGCCAGCGCAATCGCCTTGACCCGGTCGTGCTCCACCTGCACCGCAGCAGGATCGCGAAGACCCGCCACCATGTCGGCCATGATCCGGGCCGGCTCCTCGGTACGGGGATTGTCGTCGGTCAGGATCACGCGATCCGCATACTGCTCGGCCATGGCGGCCATCATGGGGCGCTTGCCACGATCGCGGTCGCCACCACAACCGACCAGACACCAGAGCTGCCCTGTGCAGTGCACCCGCAGGGCCTGCAATGCCTTCTCCAGCGCATCCGGGGTGTGGGCGTAATCGACCACCGCCAGCGGCGTATCGCCACCGCCGAAACACTCCATGCGACCGGTCACTGGCTGCAATTTCGGGGCTGTTGCCAGCAGCTCGTTGAAGTCGTAACCGAGCACCAGCATCACGCCCATCGCGGCCAGCACATTGCTGACATTGAAGCGCCCGAGCAAGGGGGCGGATAATACACCATTCCCCCAGCTGGAGTTAATCTGCGCACGAAAACCTTGCTGGTGAAAATCGAGCTGCTGCGCCGTTAATTGACGGCCAGAATGGTGTTCAATCGGGCCATTAACGCTGAACGCCACCGCAGCCGGGTATTTATCGAGCCATGTGGCACCCAGCTCGTCATCGCGGTTGATCACCGCATTCGACTCATCGACCAGTTGCAGCAGTTGCTCTTTGGCCGCGCCATAGGCTTCCATGGTGCCGTGATAATCGAGGTGATCCCGGCTCAGGTTGGTGAAAACGGCAGCGGCAAACGGCAGTGCGGCAACACGATGCTGCACCAGACCATGGCTGGAGACCTCCATCGCCACCAGATCCGCCCCCTGCGCTTGCAGCGCAGCCAGATTGGCTTGCACCTGCACGGCGCTACCGGTGGTATTTTCCGCTTCGATCAGATTGCCAAACAGGCCGTTGCCGATGGTCCCCATCACACCCGCCTTGCCACCCAGCAGGGTGCGCCAGTTGGCGACCAGCAGTGCCGTAGTGCTCTTGCCGTTGGTGCCGGTGATCCCGACCAGATCCAATTTTTGGGCTGGCTGATCGTAGAAATAGCCCGCAAGAGCAGAGAGGTGAGCGGGCAGATCCCGCATCCCGATACAGGGAACCGGAGTCGATGGTGGGATAAATTCACCATCCTCCTCAAACACAACAGCGGTCGCTCCCTGAGCCACCGCCTGTTCGATAAACCGTCTGCCATCCACCTGATGACCACGAATGGCCACGAAGAGCGAGCCGGGGCCAACCCGCCGACTATCCAGCTGGATATCGGTCAGGGTGAGCGCCGGCGCCTGGATACCGAAGGGGCGCAGTAATGCATCAAGTGCGCGGGACAAGAGAAGCCTCCGTACGGGCAAGTTTGGTGGGCACCGCTGGCGGCACCGCATCGGGACGAATATTGAAGAGCTGCAGCACCCCGCCCATGGCCTCTGCAAACGGTGGGGTCGCCACGGCGCCGCCATAATAGGCGCTGCCTTTTGGCTCGTTGATCACCACCACCATGACGAAACGGGGATCACTGGCGGGTGCGAAACCGGCAAACCAGGCCATGTAATCCTTGCCATAGCCACCGGCGACGGCGACCTTGGCGGTACCACTCTTGCCACCGACCCGATAGCCCGGGATCTTGGCTTTTGGAATGGCGTTGTCGACCACATACTCCAGCGCCTGCAACATGGCAGCGGCGTTGTTGTGATCGATAACCTGCTCACCCTTGGGCGGCGTAGTCACCTTGACGATGGAGAGCGGCACCCGTTTGCCCTTGTTGGCCAGGGTGGCGTAGGCGGAAGCCAGCTGCAGCGGGGTGACTCGCAGACCATAACCGAACGAGAGGGTTGCTCGCTCGATATCGGACCAGCGACGACGCTGGGGCAGCATGCCGCTGCTCTCGCCCATCAGCCCGCTGCCGGTATCCATGCCGAAACCGAACATGCTGAGGGTATTGATCATCTCCTGCGCCGGCATCCTCAGCGCGATACGCGACATACCTATGTTGGAGGAGTAGCGCAGGATGTCGTAGAGGTTGGTCGCCTTGTGGATACTGACGTCCTTGATCTGCTTGGCACCGATAAAGAGCGGACCACCGGGAATGAAATCTTTCCAGCTGGTGACACCTGCCTGCAAGGCACTGAGCAAAATCAATGGCTTGACGGTCGAACCCGGCTCGTAGGTATCGGTCACCACCCGGTTGCGTACCCGGAAGCTCTGATACTGGCCGCGGTTGTTCGGGTTATAGGAGGGGGTGTTGACCATGGCGAGTACTTCACCGGTCTTGATATCCAGCATCACCATGGAGCCGGAGGTCGCCTTGTTCTCGTCGGTTGCCCGCTTGAGGGCACGGTAGGCCAGAGCCTGCACCCGCTGATCGATACTAAGCTGCAGATCGTTGGCGTTCTTGCCCTCTTTGACGATGCCAAGCCGCTCGATGACGCGACCTTGACGATCCTTTCGTACCCGCATTTCGCCGGGTGTCGCCGTCAGCCACTCGTTGTAGCTGCGCTCAATCCCTTCAATACCGCTGCCATCGATGTTGGTCACCCCCACCAGATGGGCGCTGATCTCGCCGGTCGGATAGAAGCGGCGCGCTTCGGGGCGCAGGTAGATGCCACCCAGCTTGAGCCCCTTGATATATTCCGCCACCGCAGGAGTAACCTGACGCTGCAGATAGACGAAGCGTTTGCTGGGGTTGGCGATGCGGTGTTTGAGGGTATTGATGTCGAGCTTGAGCACGGCGGAGAGAGCCAGCCAGGCTCGCTCATTATTGATGGCACCAGATTCATGCACCGTCTTGGGATCGGCCCAGACAGCTTCGACCGGCACAGAAACCGCCAGCTGCTCGCCGTTGCGATCGGTGATCATGCCGCGCACCGCCTGGGTAGAGGTGGTACGCAGGGAACGCATGTCCCCTTCCTGACGCAGGCGATCCGGATTGATCACCTGGATCCAGGCCAGACGCAGGATCAGACCCACAAACGCGATGCCGATAAACACCGCAAGCGTGCGAAAGCGCCACGGATAGATCGATGGCGCTTTGACATTCGCTTTGGCAGCTTTGGCTGTAGCCTTGCGTTTCATGGTTGGGTAATTACCTTCTCGGTGGTCACCAGCGGACGACCCATCTGCAACTTGTCCATCGCCAGACTCGCCACCCGGGAGTGTTCAGCCAGGGTGCCCTGTTCCAGCAGCAGGTGGCGCCATTCGATATTGAGGCGATCCTCTTCTGCCATCAGATCGTTCTGCTTGGCCGTCAGACCACGGGTCATGTTGGTCACCAGGATCACGGCAAACGCGGTCACCAGCACGGCGACCGACAGAAAAATCTGCAGCTTGTGCCGCCAGAGATCGGCAACGATCTCTTTGGCCAGATGAACACGCACTTCGCTCATCGCTTACTCCGCCAGCCGTTCGGCAACCCGCAGCACCGAGCTGCGTGACCGGCTGTTTTCAGATACTTCATGATCAGAAGGCTTGAGTGCCTTGCCGACCGACTTCAATTTGCGACCGCCGGCCAGCTGGGCCTCGGTCAACGGAATGCCGTAAGGCACTTCCGGCCCCTTCTCGTGCTTGCGGATGAAATGCTTTACCAATCGGTCTTCCAGCGAATGGAAGCTGATCACCGACAGACGGCCATGTGGTGCCAGCACTTCCAGTGCGCCGTTGAGCGCGGTTTCGATCTCGTCCAGCTCACTGTTGATATAGATGCGAATGGCCTGGAAGCTGCGGGTTGCCGCATGCTTGCCCTTCTCCTTGCTCGGATTGACCCGGGCAATCATCTCGGCCAGTTGGCGGGTACGCACATAAGGTTCGGTCACGCGGTCGTGCACAATGGCACGGGCGATCTTCTTGGCAAAACGTTCCTCACCGAAGGTCTTCAGCACCCAGGCGATGTCATCCACATCGGCCTTGGCCAGCCACTCGGCGGCGCTCTGGCCGGAGGTGGGGTCCATCCGCATATCGAGAGGACCATCTTTCATAAAGCTGAAGCCGCGCTCAGCATCATCCAGCTGGGGTGAAGAGACCCCCAGATCCAGCAGGAAGCCATCCACCTTGCCCAGCAAACCGCGCTCATCCAGATAGGAGGCGATGCCAGAGAAGGGGCCGTGCACGATTTCGAAACGGGGATCCTGGATCTTGGCGGCTTCGGCGATCGCCTGGGGATCGCGGTCGATGGCGATCAGGCGGCCATTGGGGCCAAGGTGCTGCAGGATCAGACGAGAATGACCACCACGGCCAAAAGTACCGTCGACGTAGACACCGTCCGGCTTGATGGCCAGACCTTCAACGGCTTCGTGCAGCAGCACTGTGATGTGTTCAGCGGCTTGGGTCATTTATAAAGAGAAATCCTGTAGTCGTGGTGAGCTTGCCCAATCGTCCCCGGGCAGACCCAAGATGTCGTCATTGACCTGTTGTTGCCAGCGGGCTTCATCCCACAGCTCAAACTTGTTGAGCTGGCCCACCAGCATGATTTTCTTGTCCAGCCCCGCATGGTTGCGCAGTGGCTGACTGAGCAGCAGACGGCCATTGCCATCCAGCTCGCATTCAGTTGCATGTCCCAGCAGCAGTCGCTGCAAACGGCGCTCTTGCGGATTCATGCTGGAGAGAGTCTTGAGCTTGCGCTCGACCTCTTCCCATTCATTCAGGGGATAAAGCAGCAGACAGGGATGGGCAATATCGATGGTGCAGACCAGCTGGCCGTCGCTTTCATCGCGCAGCCAATCACGGAATTTGGTCGGAATTGCCAGCCGCCCTTTACTGTCCAGGCTGATGGCATGAGCGCCACGCAACAAATTGCAGTCCCTGAAGGTGAGTGAGCAGGCAGATTGCCCCTCTAAAAACCACTTTGATCCACTTTTCCCCACCTTGAAGTTTAAGGACGTGCAGGGGGCTTTTCAAGCAAGGAGATGGGACAGAGGGAACATATTGACGCAGCAATTGCATGCTGCGGATTGAGTAGGTTGATTTTCCAAGAGTTATTGCTGAAAAAACAGAAAGTGATTAATAAGCAGCAAGTCGGTGAGCGGTCACTATCTGGGCGATATGATGAAACGGAACAATACCACGGCACAGAGCAAAATACTGACACATATCACTGGATAGATGATGTAACCATCTTTCGAACGGCGAGCACGCAGAGACACCAGCTGACAAAGCAACAGATTGTAAATAATCAGCAGGGATGTCAGCAGAATATTGGTGGCAAATGTCAGCTCTTGAGCGTAACCAATGTACAAGCCCATCAGAATGAAATTGGCGAGTATCAGATACAGCAAAAACTTCTGAATCGCTTTACCCGAATTTGGGCTCTTTTTTACTCGTGTTATCATGCTTGCTACGTCCTGGATTACACATGATCAGACGACCTTAAATTCAAAAAACTGTTGAGATATATCATGTTTTTATTATTGCGCGATCCTTGCTCAACAATTGCCCCATGACCCGGCTCGTTTTTTTGCTAATGAGCGGGATGTTAATGATATCAACATCTTGCCATGCTTATCACAATTATCACTGGCAAGCTGGTTTCCCTGTCCCGATTCAGGGTAAAGGAGTTGACTTGGTCAGCCAGCAGCAGCAATTCTTGCTGAAGCAGCGCCCTTATCTCCAACAACGTCTTGCGGAGACACAGCCCATTATTCGCTGGGTCGCGGAACAGGTTCACGAACGCAAACTGCCGCCCTTGCTTGCCTTTGTTCCTTTACTGGAAAGCAGTTACCGATTTGATGTGGTCTCTTCTGCTGGCGCCGCAGGCCCTTGGCAGCTGATGCCAGATACCGCCACCCGATTTGCCATTCCCATCACCAGCGAATTTGATGGGCGCTATTCACTGCCATTGGCGACAGAGGCAGCCCTTTCCTATCTGGCATGGCTGTATCGCTTCTTTGGCAATGACTGGCTGCTTGCTTTGGCCGCCTACAACGCAGGAGAAGGGCGGGTACTCAATGCGGTTTTAAAAGCGGGGACACGTAATATATGGGAACTGGAGCTTCCGACTGAAACACGCTTTTATGTCGCGCGCTTTGTTGCGCTGGCAAGACTGCTTGATATGGCTGACAGCTATCAGTTTCAACTTCCGCCATGGCACAGCGGCAATGACTTGCAAATATTCCGTCATCCGAACGGCTGCTCACTGCCCGCGTGGGCTCAGGCAAAAGGCGTATCAATGAATGACGCCAGCCGCTGGAATCCGGCCTGGCAACTCCCTATCGCGCAAGGGATAACCGATTGCCCGATCGTCTATAGCAAGGGCAAAGCCCCCACCGCCAACCAGAAGAAAGGGGCGACCGCCATTGTCAAAGCGGTCTCACTGGACAGTCTGCATGACCCCCTGTTGCTGAAAGCTGCCAGGGGGCTTGATATGAGTAGAGGCGAGATCAGGCTGGAACGCTTGCCTGATCCTCTTGGGATTCAGCAGAAGCGGCCGCTGATTGCGGCACCATGAAACAGTGGCGCCAGTGGCTCAGTACCGGAGCCAAATCAACCTCTTCCGGATATGACCAGCGAGCACCATAAAAGCAGAGCTGCCGGCCAATGGCGCGACGATGAGTGATGTTGCAATCCAGCGCAATTCGCGGCAACAGGGCGAGCTTCACCGTTTCGGGTAATTCAAATCGAGCCGGAGCAAGGAAACCGACCCCGCCCGGACCAATGTCTTTGATCACTGCGCGGCCAATGCTCTTGTCAAACAGCAATCCGGAAATCAGCAATCTGGCAGCAATACCACAACTCTGTGACTCGAAAGGCGTTGTTCCATCGTGCAGATACCAGCGCGGCACCTTTCTGCGTGGATCATTGTGCGAGGTATGCAGCGGAAACTCGATCTCAGGGTCGACCATGGGAAATCATCTCCTTGGCATGGGTGGCTGCCGCTTGCGTTTGGGAGCTGAAAAGTTGCTCCAGATTAGTTTCTGCCTGGGTTGTCATGACCAGCAATTCAATGCGCCGATTACGGCTGCTTTGTGGATTGCGGGTATCTTCCAGCATGGTATCGGCCATCGCGACAACCTGCCCGACCCGTTCAGGTGGCATGCCGCCTGCCAGCAACACCCGTCTTGCCATCATGGCGCGGTCTGACGATAGCTCCCAGTTGCTGTAGTTGTCACCGGCAAACGGTGTGCTGTCGGTATGGCCAGAAATCATGACCCGATTCTCGATACGCTGGAATATGGGTGCCAGCGCCATCAACATATGGCGAAAGAAAGGGCTAATACGGGCACTGCCGCGGCTATACATTTCCCGATCCGCGTCATCACGGATCAGGATCCGCAATCCTTGGGGAACAATTTGAATCTCGAGGTTATTCTTCGCCTGCATCTGCTCAGCAAGATGGTCGATAAAGCTGGCCAGCTGCTTCATCTGGGCTTCCCCCTCAAGCTTGCCTATCAACAGCTTTTCATACCCGCCGCCCGGACCGTCAGAAAAAATGCTCTGATTACGGTCCATATGCTTGGGCATCAGCTGGCCCTGCTGATCGAACTTGGGGTTCAACTCATCGATCACGGAGGGATTGCCACCGAGATCGACAGGATAGGGGCTGTTGCGAATATCAAACGGGTTGGCCTCACTGTCCATGATGCTGTAGTCCCGCAGGCGGCTGGCAACGACTTCCCGCTCCTCCTGATTGGACACAGCCAGGATCCAGAGCACCATGAAGAAAGCCATCATGGCCAACGTGAAGTCGGCAAATGCCACCTTCCAGGCGCCGCCCCCTTTGGGACCGCTGTTACGACGCTGCTGGCGCTTGACGATAATCTGTTCGTGATTGCGCATTACATCGCCCTGTTGGTCACCCAATCTTCCAGCTCAAGGAAGCTTGGTTTGACTTCAGGTTCCAGGATCTTGCGACCCGAATCGACGGCAAGCAGCGGTGTCTTGCCACGCAACTGGGCAATCAGGATCGACTTGATGCACATCAACAGGCCGATACGGCGCTTGACCATCTCTTCCATGGCATTGCTGATTGGCTCCAGCAAGCAGTAGCAGAGGAAAATACCGATAAAGGTGCCTACCAGCGCCGCCGCCACATGGACACCGATATTGCTCAGGGGGCCGTCCAGTTGCTGCATGGTGATGATGATCCCCATCACCGCAGCAAGAATGCCGAAGCCCGGGCAGGCCTCGCCGGTTTTGTGCAAGGCATGAGCAGGCTTGAGCATGTCCTCTTCAATGGCCATGATCTCCTGCTCCAGCACGGTATCCAGTTCATGGGGTGTGATCTTGCCCATTCCGAGCAGACGCAGGTTATCGATAATGAAACCAAGCAGTTGGGGATCTTCCGAAATCTGGGGATACATCAAGAAAACCGAGCTCTGCTGGGGATTTTCAATATGCTCGTCGAGCGCCTTCATACCCTTGTTGCGTGTCTCTTCAAGCAGTTGATGCATCAGAGTCAACAGCTCACGATAGACCTCTTTCTCTTCTTTATTCGCTTTGAAGCACATCTTTATCTGCCGCCACATTTCATGCATCACCTCTTTCGAGTTGCCCAGAAACATGGAGCCTACCGCTGCGCCGATGATGATGATGAGCTCGGCTGGCTGCCACAAGGCTGCGAGGTTTCCCCCGGCCATCATGAAGCCACCCAGCACGCACACTAATATGACGCCGATGCCAATCTGTTTTTGCATGAATGTTCCCGCACGATACAAGAAGGGTCACCAGTAAAGGTGAAGCACTACTATATGGAGTCGACCAATCGCTGCTTTAGCTGAAGTACGCATTGTTTGTGCAACTGACAAACCCGGGATTCGGTTAATCCCAGCACCAGCGCGATCTCTTTCATATTGAGCTCTTGCTGGTAATAGAGGGAAAGCAATAACTGCTCGCGTTTATCCAGAGTGGCCAACACCTTGCTGATGGTCATCGCCATATCGACATCATCAGACTCGGTTGTTGGCGCCTTGCCGCCATTCTCCAGCCACTCTTCTAGGCTCTGCAGTGCTTCAGCCTGGCTGGCGTAGGACAACTGACGCACCTCATCCACCGAACAGTCGAGCGCAGTAGCAAGTTCTTGTTCTGAGGGGGGTCGGCCCAAACGATTGTGCAGTTCACGCTGCACCTGATTATGGCCATGCACCTGCTGTCGCAGCTGACGGGGTCGCCAGTCCAGACGGCGCAACTCATCGAGCATGGCACCACGGATCCGTTTGAAAGCATAACTTTCAAACTGGGCATCTGGCTCGCTGCCATAACGGCGCCACGCCTCCAGCAATCCCATCATTCCCACCTGCTCCATATCCTCCTGATCAAAACAGGCACTGACCTGGCTGCGCAGATGGCTGGCAGCTCGCTTCACCAAGGGCAGATAGCGAGCAAGAATGGCGGGCTCTCCCGTGCGAGGAAGTTGCGGAGTATCGGCAAACTCTTGTTGAGCATCCCAAACGGAATCAGTCATATCGTGGCTACTGTACCAGCACCTTGGTTATCAGCACTTCATCCAGATAGGGCTTGTAGCCATATCCCTGTACCGTAGTGACCAGCTTGTCGCGCAGAGAGACTTGCAACTTGGAAATATTCTGCAGCTCGACTTTTACGTCATCATGGGAGCGGTGGCTGAAATACTGCACCATGGCATTGCGGATCAGTGGCGTCAGTTCATCCAGCTTGGCAACCTGCGCCGGGTTGTAGGTCACCAGTGCCAGCTCCAGCACCAGATAATGGGACTGTTCACCCCCTTCCAGACTGATGACAAAGCGCTCCATCGGCTTGAACAGCGGAGTGCTGCTCAGCTCGGGCTTTGGCTCTGCCAATCCGAGCCAGACTTCGACCACATCGCGCTTAAGCCATGCGCCATAGGCCAGTATGGCCAACAGACACAGAGCCATGATGAATATCATCAACCACTTCATGACACGCCGCATAATGTAAAACCACTCTCGTTATTACGGGTTAAAAATCAGACCAGTGTATTGAGCCAGTCGTGCACCGTATCCCATTGGGAGTCCGGATCATCCTGCCACTGGCGGCGGCCAGCCAGGATCTTCTCCTGTTGCCACCGCTCCTGCTGTCCCTGTTCGCCGCCCTGCCCCACATTGACCTCGACCCCGCCGGCATGATGGGGCGCCAGGCTCATGCGCAAGCGCTCCATCGACTGGATCATCGCATCGCGCACCGCCGGATTAGTCACGTTCAACTGGACATTGAGCCGGTCACCATCGAGCTTGACGGTCAACTCCAGTCGCCCGAGCTCTGGCGGATCCAGCCGGATGTGGGCCTGTTTCACCTGTTGATTGACCTGCAGTTCAACCTTGTCCTGAAGCAGGCTAACCAGCTGCTGTCCCCACTGGCTCTGGTTGTCTGACAACCGGACAGGTGCCCATTGATAGTCGGCAGGACGCGGCGGTACAGCAGCGAGTTGTCCGACAGCCAGCTGGCGAGCATCTGGCAGCTTGCTTTCTACGGCAGCGGTGTCAGGCACACTTCCCATATCCAAACCGGCAGCCATAACCGGCAAGATGACGCGGCCGGGCAATACACCGGTTTGCCCATTTGATTTGGCAAGCGAGGCAGAGAGTGCCTGTTCCGCCGCAGTGGAAACCGTTTCACGACGCGGCATCACCTCTTGCTCGGGCAGCGCGGTCGCACTCCCCATCAAGGTACGAAGAGAGGGTGGCAATTTGTTATCCACCACCACCTGCTGGCCACCGGTGCTACCTTCAGCTCGTGAAAAAGTACAGCTCACACGAAAACCATCAAGATCGGCATCACTCACTCTGACAAAGAGAGGAGGCATATTGGTAAACGCTTGCAGCTGTTCAGCCGGGTCGCCTTCCATCCTTGGCTGTTCGCTCTCTTTTTCCTCTACCGCAACATCGCTGGCAGCCCGCTCGGGCAATGCAACCAGAGGGTCAACCGCCTCATCCAGCGGTTGATATAACTCCCCTTCACTGCCGGCTTGGCCGGACAAACGGTTCAAGGCCGTGACATCCGGCGAATACGCAGCGTCAAAACCGCTAAATTGAATCAATCCCATTGCTCTGTCTCACCGTAGGCGGTCAAGCCTTCACGAATCGAAGAAAGCTGCTGCCACTCCTGTTTACGAACCAGGGTTTCCTGCTCGCAGAGTTGCAATGCCTGTCGATACAAAATTCGGGCTTTATCTCTTGCTGGTTGCAACGCAGCCCAGAGTTGGGGATTCCTGCTAACTTGAGAGACAAATTGTGCGAAACGTCCATCGGTTAGCCTGACTGCATCCCACTGGCCAGCTTGCGCTTGTTGCAGCAATAGCGTACCCAACCCCAATAACTGACGCTGGCGAGTCTGCAGTTCGGTCTCACGCAACACGGGAGCAATACCTGACATGACGAGCCCCAAAAAGAAGATGAACCAGCCCACAAGCAAGGAGTGGGCCAGACCGAGAACCAAGAAATTTCAATATGTTGGGCGTGAGGAAGAACAGAGAGGAAGGAAGTACTACTTCCGTATTAACGAGGATGACGCGCCATTGCTTCCCAACCCTCTTTCAGCTCTTGCAGGATTTTGCGCACTTCGGCAAATCCCTCAACATTGTTGGAAACGCTGATTTCGAACAATTTCTGACCGCAGTAGTCATAAAGACGATGCAGATTGACCGCCAGTTCGCCCCCCTTATTCATATCAAGCGCGCTGTCCAGCCCACCCAGGATCTGCAGACACTTGTTGATGGCCAACCCTTTGCGCTCAAACTGTTTCGCCAAGATATGCCCTTCGGCTCTGGCTATCTCGTCAAGCAAGCCATCCATCAACATCAATACCAACTGATATGGATCGGCACTGGCCGCCTTGGCTTCTGTGGCAGCAAATCGATAGGCGTCGTAGCCATCTTCAGATTCAAACATGGGTCACTCGCTATTGCAGGTTCAAAACCAGTGCATCCAGGGGAAAAGCTTACAGTGCTCCCATGGTCTGCATCATCTGGTTCATGGTGGTGAATTGATTGAGGTAACGCTTGTAAACAGACTCCATCCGTTTATCCAGCGACTCCATTTTATCATCAAGTCGCTTTTGATTGGCTTCCAATGTGCTCTTGCGAGTGGCCATCACACCATTAGTCTTGGAGAAAGGATCAAGCACCTTGTTCATCCGCTTGAGCAAACCGTCATCCCCCATCAGCGCCTTGCCCAGCAGTTCAGGGTCCTTCTCGAGCGACTTTTTGAAATCAGAGTCACTAAACACCAGCTTGCCCGACTTCTCGGTTTTGATACCAAGCTGAGTCAGGGTCATGCCTGCAGGCAGATTGCGAACCGCGTTGGCCAGCGCACCTTTCAAACCTCGCACCGTGGCATCAGACGCCAGTACGCCTTTTGCCTTGATATCGGTGGATGTCTCTTTGTTCAGCAGATCCAGCAGTTCGTTATAGCTATCAACAAATTTTTTCAATGAACCGGTGACGGCTTCATTGTCATAAGCCACTGTCACCTGCATCGGGCCATCGGTTGGCTTTTGCACCTTGGTGAGATCCAGCGTCAGCCCTTCAACTACGTTCTCAATTTTGTTGGTCGGCGATTTGATCTCCAGCGCACCGTCGCCAACCCCCATCTTGATGATGGAGTCCTGACCCGGGGTGATCACCTTGCCATCGATAAAAGCCTTGCCGAACGCAGAAGCCGGGTCGCCATCATAGGTGGGGGTAAACACCTTGGCTACTCCGCTCTCTTTGCTGGTCAGCACCAGGTTAACCTTGCCATCCGTGCGGATCAGGCTGGCCTTGACCCCAGGGTTATCCGCCGAATCATTTATCGCAGAAACCAGACTCTGGGCTGTCGCCCCCGCAGGCAAGGTCGCCAAGTCGATAGCAAACGCCTTGCCATCAAGGGTGAACGACACTTTGCCGGAGGTTGGCAATGGCGCCTTTTCATCTGCCAGTTGCACCCCGAACTGATGGGCCTGTGCCAGTTGCTTGACCTCAAAGTTATATTGACCCGGGGTCGCCTTGCCATTGCTGGTGACCGTCATGATCCCCTCTTGTGAGAGGCTGGCTTTCTGGGCCTGCAAAGCCGCTGGCTTGTTCAAATCTTTCAGCAGAGTCTGAAAGCTGGAGAGTTTGGAGTTAATGGATGACAGCGAACTCTGCTGCGCCTTGACATTGGCTAGCTGCCCCTTGAGCAGCTTGTCCATGTTCTTGCGCTCATTGGTCACCATATTCATCGCGGCTGAAGCGGGATCGACCTGCATATATCAACTCCTTCGGTATCAGGGCAAGACTTGCTTGTTGAAAAACGCTGTTTCGCCAGCACTTTTCAACCGGCAAGGGGGAGAAAAGAGGCCGCCACACAGGTGGCGGCCCTTATAGCGATTAACGCAGCAGCATGGTGACCATGCCGGTCATCTCGTTGGATTTACCCAGCACAGACATACCAGCCTGTGTCAGCATCTGGTTCTTGGTCATGTTGGTGCTTTCAGTGGCGAAGTCAGCATCCATGATGCGACCCTTGGCGATATCGGTATTCTCTTTCATGTTGGAGAGGTTGTTAACGGTATGCTCCAGACGGTTGATATTGGCACCGAGAGAGGAACGTACGCTGGTGATATCCTGCATAAACTCTTCCATCTTACCCATGGCAAACTGGGCAGAGGTCTGGGTCAGGCCGATCTCCAGTACGTTGGCATCCAGACCATTCCCCGCAGTCATCGCATCTTTGACCAGAGGCTTCAAACCATCATCATAGGCCTTTTGGGCGACAGACATCGCCTCAACGGCATCATCATAGGCTTTCTGTTCTCCGGTAGTTGGCTTTCCAGTAAGTGCTTTATACGTAGCCTCTGCCGCTGCAAACTTGTCTTTTGCCGCTTTCAGCTTACCTGCACCAGAAGTAGCTTCAGCCTCGTCCTGGTAGTCCTTAACTGGCTTGAGGTTTGCCTGCGCGGTGGTTTTGCCTGCGGCACTACCCACAACCTTACCCAGCACATCCTTCACATCTAGAGCCAGTGTTTCACTGCTGGTGTTACCGATCTGGAAAGTGACCTCGCCCTTGGCAAACTTGCCATTTTTGCTATCCAGCAGGTTTTCACCACCGAAGGTAGTGTTGCTGGCAATGTTTTTAAGCTCTTTGGTCAGCTCGCCAAATTCGGCGTTCATGGCGGCGATATCTTTATCGCTGCTAGTGCCGTTGGCGGCCTGGGTAGCCAGATCCTTCATACGCTGAACGATATTGGTCATCTCGTCCATGGCACCTTCGGCAGTCTGCATCATGGAGATGGCATCCTGAGCGTTGCGCATGCCAACTTTCTGACCGTTTGACTGGGATTGCAGACGGGTGGCGATTTGCAGACCGGCCGCATCGTCAGCGGCAGAGTTGATGCGCAGACCGGTCCCCAGACGCTGCATGGCTGTGCTCGCCATCTTGTTGGTAGAGGTCAGCTGGTTCTGGGTGACCATGTTGGCAAAGTTGGTGTGGATTGACAGACTCATTTTCGTTTCCTCGAAATAGATGCTGCCACAGGCAGCGTTTGGGTTGACCCCAATGAAGAACGACCACGGCGTCGTGAAAATTAAATCTTTTTTTGCTGAACGGCAGTTTCTCTTGGCCCCCCGTTCAGTACTCAACAATGTTCTCGCAAGCAGATTGCGTCGTCACAGGCACAAGAGGGCATCACAGAGATAAAAAAACCGCACAAGTCAGCTTGTGCGGTTTTTTAACGATGAGACAGGTCAGCGCTATCAAGTGAGTAACGCAACCACCCCTTGCCGAGTGACATTGGCCTGCGCCAGCAGACCGGACATGGTGCCCATATAGCCGCCTTGTGAGAGGCGAGCTGCCAGAGAGGATTGCAACTGTGCCAGCTCCTCCTGTTTCAGGTTCTGACTGCGAGCCTTGACCTTGTCCAGTTGCAGCACCATCTTCTGGCGAAACTGTTTCAACTCCCGAACCGATTGCTCAATCTCGCCAAGTACTTTTTGCAGCCGCTGCCGCTCCTGACGGATCTCCCCTTTGGCAATCCCTTCGGCCATGTGAGTCAGCGCTCCGGCCCTGGGCTTGAACTGCACCGGGATCGGGTTGCCTGCCGGGATACGAATCCCCTCGCCCCGGATCAGTACCGGCTCATCCAGTTTGCGACGATGGGGTTCAGCGACAGAGAGCTCCAGCTTGCCCAACTCATTCAGCCGAGCCCGGATATGCTCTTTACGCAGCGTCCGATCGAGTATGGTTGCGACCTCCCCCTCTCGCACTCCGGCCGGGATGGTCACCTCCACCGCACTACTGCTTTGAGGGAAAGAGAACACCAGTCGCTCAGTGCTATTTTTGGCGCTTAATAAATCCAGATGCTCGGCACTGAACCGGGTGCGCAGCTCCTGAGGTGACGCAAGAAGTCTGGGCTTGAGCTCGTCAGTCAAAGGGCCTCTTGGTTGGGTGACTTTCTCTTCCAGCATTTTTAAGCGGTTGGCAACGTCACTGCTGGCCAGCTCACGCTGACCCAACTGGCGTTCCAGCCGCTTCAATTCACCCCAAACCTGATTGAGTGCCTGTTCCCCACCCTGAGCATGAGCAATGCGCTGTTGCGCTGCGCCGATCAGGGCCCATCTATCCATCCGGATAATATTGGGGTGGCGCTCGTTCTGCTTTCGATTTTCCGGAGTGTGAGCCTGTGCAGTTGCGCGGCCCTGCAACTTGGGCTTTGCCTGCGCCTCGGCAACGCCCCCAAGACGGGTTTGCTGGATCTGCATCATGACTCCTTCACTCGTTACGGCATGTAGTTGAACAGACTAAGGCCATTAACCTTGGCAAAAGCTTGCTGTTGCACCTGTAATGCCATCAGGACATGGGCCTGTCGGGTCGCGGCCTCGGCATAATCCAGCGACTCTATCTGGTTGCTCACTTCCTTGCTATAGACACCTTTCTCGGCATGGCTCTCATCAATCTGATCCAGCAGATTGATCCGGGCACCAATCGTGCTCACCGCCTGGCTGATACTATCTTGCAGCGTCTGGCTGCGGCCGAGCATGGCTCGGGCTTGATCGACGGCGTCAGGTGCTGCGTCATTAATTGCCGTCACCATGCTATCGAGTCGTTTGAAAAAATCGTCAGGCTTCAGAAACAGCTGGTCAGCCGTCTGGTTCAAGCCCACAGTGACGCCGTTTGCAATACTGACCTCACGAACCAGATTGTCCCCCTGGTAGCTGTAGTCACCACTCGCCTGCTTTACCAATGCAGTCTGATCAACCTTGCTACCGGTAAAGAGGCTGGAGCCACTCTCGTTACGCGCATTGGCAAGATCCAGCAGACCATCCTTGATAATGGCGACCTCGCTGGCTACCGCTTTACGATCCGCATCCGACAAAGAGCCTGTTGCAGCAGTCTGGGTCAACTCCCGCAACCGCATCAGCATGTTGGTCATGGTTTCAAACTGCAGTTCCCCTTGAGAGAGCTGGCTCTTGGCGTTGGCAATATTTTTCTGGTACTGCGCCATCGCCACCTGCTCTTTCTGCAAGCCCAGCAGTTGCACACTACCAACAGGATCATCAGAGGGCTGAAGAATGCGTTTTTGCGTGGAGATTTGGCGATCAAGCCGGGCATATTCACCGAAGCCATGCTGCAAGTTGTCTAGCATGCTGAGCTGGATCTGGTTGGTACTGATGCGCATGGTCACCCTCCTCAGAACATATTCAGAATGGAATTGAAGAGTTGTTCCGAGGTGCTGATCACCTTGGCATTGGCCTGATAAGCCTTGGTGTAAGCCATCACTTTCACCCCTTCCTCATCGGTATTCACACCGCTGACACTGCTCAGCTTGGCCGCCATCTGTTTTTCCATATTGGCATCGGCCTGCATGCTCGCTTTCGCCTGCCCGCTCTGCACCGCCATCTTGCCAAGCAGGGCACTATAGGCATCGTATTGGCCATTTTTTATCGTCAGCAGGTCCTGCAGGTTGCGGTTATCGCCCTTGCCACCACCGGCCTTGGCAAAAGCCAGGTCATCTCCGGTAAAATCGACAGCGACTCGTAATGTTCCAGCTGGATTTAGCTTGTCATAGGTAAACATTTTTTTGCTGGTTGGCTTACCGGCTTCACCATTCCCATTAAGGTCAACCCCACCACTCTGCTTTGCATTGAATTCATCAGCAAGTTTGCTTGCAATTTGATTCAACGCCTCTCTGGTCGGTCGCAATACGGTGGTGCGATAATCCATCACACCCGCCAGCGAACCACCGTGCAATTTAGGAACTTCAAACGTCTGACCACCGAAAGCGAGGCTGAGTTTATCGCCAGCAAGCGCGAGAGTACTGCTGCTTCCCCCCAACACCAGCGGCTGTCCTTGGGGCAGGCTGATCGCGAAAGCGCCGTCACTCTGACGATTAACCCGCACTTCCATATAGGTCGACAACTCACGAACAACCTGTTCGCGACTATCTTCCAGCGCTGAGGTATTGACTCCCTTGGCTGCTTGATCGCCAATCTGGACATTCAATTCGGCCAGTTGTGACAGGTAGCTGTTCACTTGGGAAACAGTGCTGCTCAACTGATCGTCGATCTGTTTTTCCTGGGTGACCAGGCTCTCGTCCAGCTGGGTAAAGCGGTTGGCGAGCGCCCCAGCCGAGCTGACGATCTGGCTGCGCTGTGCCGGGGTTTCCGGACTGTCGAGCGCAGCACTGAGCGAGGCAAAAAAGCTGTCGAGCCCTTTTGCGATATTCATCGACTCACTTCCCAGCAACTGCTCTGTCGTATTGATGTACTGATGAAAGGCATAAGAAGAACCGGTGGCCGAACGGCTACGCCAGTGTTGAGCAACCAGATAGTCATCCGTTACCCTGCGTACCCCTGTCACCTCGACACCGGCACCATTATCCAACCGCCCGAAACCGGACAGACTGCCCATCATGGCTTCCTGACGGCTATACCCGATGGTATTGACGTTCGCGATATTCTGGGCGGTCAGGTTCAATGCAATCTGGGCTGCATTTAGTCCGCTGGCGCCGATATTGAGCAGTGACATCAGTCAACCTTCTTCATTTTTGCCGAGTTGAGAGGCTGGCTGAATGCAGCCAGGGTCTGCGGCTCTGAAGCGACCACCCCGTCCGGATTCTTTAATGACGGAGCCAGCTGGTTGACCATCTGCTCCCGCAGACCGATGCCACCACGTTTGACAATGCTCATCGCCAACTGGCTGTCATACATATCGCGATAGAGGGATTGTCCCTTGATGATCTTGTCGTCCTCATCCTGCAGGGCATCCGTCGCCGAGCGCATATGTTTGAGCACGGTTTGCAGAAAACAGACTTCAAACTGACCGGCTGCAGCATCCAGCGCGGCACGCTGATCCGGGTTGCTTTTGATTTGCTGCAATTCATTGAGATCCTGATAAAAACCGGGATCCGAGCTAATTCTGGTCATGATAATCCTTAGATAACCACCAGCTCACCCTCAAGGGCGCCAGCCTCATTGAGCGCTTGCAAGATGGCCATGACATCATCGGGGGTTGCCCCGAGTGAATTGACAGCCTTGACGATCACTTCCAAGGAAGTGCCATCCGGCCAGACAAACATGTTGTTACGTTCCCGATCGACCTGGATCTTGGAGTTGGGGGTCGTGGTGGTTTGCCCGTTGGAGAAGGCGTTGGGCTGACTGACCGTCTGACTCTCGCCAATGGTCACCGTCAGACTGCCATGACTGACGGCAGCCTTGTGAACCTTGACCCCCTGCCCCATCACCACAGTACCGGTTCGACTGTTGAAGACCACCTTCGGCCGCTCCTGACCCGGATCCACCTTTATATCTTCCAACAGTGCCATAAACGCGATGCGCTGACTCTCGTCCCTGGGAGCAGCAACCTGAACCCGCCCGGCACTCACCGCGCGGGCAACCGGCCCCAGCTGATGATTGATGGCACGCTCCACATTGCGGGCCGTCTTGAAGTTGGGTTGGTGTAGATTGAGGGTCACTTCCGGCTTTTCGGCAAAATTGCTGACCACCTCTCGCTCGATGGTGGCGCCATTGGGGATAATCCCGGCTGTCGGCACGTTAATCGTGACCGATGAACCTGATTGCCCTTCCGCTTTCACCCCGGCGACGACCAGATTGCCCTGTGCCACGGCATAGACTTCACCGTCGATACCACGCAGGGGGGTCAGCAGCAGAGAGCCGCCACGCAGACTCTTGGCATCACCAATGGAAGTCACGGTCACATCGAGCAACTGCCCCTTGCCAGCCAAGGCGGGTAGCGTGGCCTGAACCGAAACGGCTGCCACGTTCTTGAGCTTGGGATCGATATCGTCCGGTAACTGCACGCCAAACTGCTTGAGCATGTTGGCCATGGATTGGCCGGTAAATTTGACCTGGCTTTTGTCGCCGGTCCCGGAGAGACCGACCACCAGACCATAACCCACCAGCTGGTTGGTTCTCAGCCCCTGCACATCGGCAATATCCAGCAAGGCTCGTTTGGCCGGAGCGGCAGCCTGACTAAAACAGGGCAAGCAGAGACACAGCAGGGCGATAAACCATCTGTTCATGTGATTCCTCAAAATGGCGCAAACGCCGAGCTAAAGAAGCGGCCCAGCCACCCCATCTGGTTACTGTCGGCGAGAGCTCCACGACCGGCATAGGTGATGCGGGCATCGGCAATGCGCTGGGACGAGATACGGTTGCTCTGGTCAATATCCTCGACCCGCACCATGCCGCCCAAGCGGATATACTCATCCCCCTGATTGAGACGGATCCACTTTTCACCGCGGATCCCCAGCACTCCGTTGGGCATCACTTCTGCCACGGTCACGGTAATGGAACCTGCCAGGGTATTTTGCTGACTGGAGGTCGCTCCGCCATCAAAATCCCGATCCGCACTGAGGGCGGCCCCCCAGTCGGGGCGCAGTTTACCGCCAATAGAGGGGGCCGGCACATTCATGCTGCTGTTTTTGCTCATGCTGGTATTGGCTTTCTTGCTCGACTGGGTACGCTCTTCCAGCACTACGGTGAGAATGTCACCAACCCGGTAAGCACGCCGATCCTGAAACAGGGTCATCATGTAGTTGCCCCGATAGAGGCCACCATCTTCGCCCTGCGCAGTCGCGGTCACCTTGGGACGGGATGGCGCCCATTTCTCGTCACCCGGCTCGGGCGCCTGCAGCTCATAGGTGGCACAGCCGCCCAACAGCAATACCAACCAGATATAACGCAGCATCGACTTCATCATTACAGAGCCTGAGTGACAAACTTGAGCATCTGGTCGGCGGAAGAGACCACCTTGGCATTCATCTCGTAAGCCCGCTGGGTCGTGATCATGTCGACCATCTCCTCGACCACGTTCACGTTGGAACTCTCGAGCGTGAATTGCTTGACGGCCCCCATCGCCTCTTCACCCGGTACACCTTCAATGGGCTCACCGGACGCGCCGGTTGCACGGTAGAGGTTGCCACCAAGCGCTTCCAGACCGGCCGGGTTGGAGAAGTTGGTCAGGGTGATACGGCCCAGCTCGACGTTCTCTTGTTGACCCGGCAAAGATGCGCTGACAGTACCGTCGGTACCAATGGAGATCTTGGTGGCGTTATCGGGGATCTGGATCTGCGGCACCATGGGCAAACCATCGGCGTTAACCAGTTGCCCCTCGGCATTGCGATGCCATTGACCATTACGGGTATAGGCCGTCTCGCCATCCGGGCGCTCGACCCCGAAGAAACCGGCACCGACCACCGCCATATCCAGCTCCTGATTGGTGTTCTGGAACTGGCCGGAGGTGAAGACCTTCTGGGTACCCACCACCCGCACGCCATTACCCATTTGAATACCTATAGGCGCCAGATTCTGCTGATCTTGCTGAGCACCCGGCTGGCGCTGCACCTGATAAAAGAGATCTTCAAACGCCACCCGATCGCGCTTGAAGCCGACCGTGTTCACGTTAGCCAGGTTGTTGGAGATACTGGACATCTTGGCATCTTGTGCCGACAGACCTGTTTTACTGACCCATAATGCTGCGTGCATTGTTATTCCACCTTGTTCATCAAGCCTCATCCACTGGGATGTGGCAAGGCATCGGGTATCTGCCCGATGCCGTCAAAATCAACCCTGACCGGAAATCAATTTGGCCCCTTGACGAGCCTGATCATCCGCCGCTTTCATCAACTTGACCTGCAGTTCGAAATTGCGGGTCAATGACATGCTGCTCACCAATTCATCCACGGCATTGACGTTGGCCCCTTCCAAAAAGCCGGATGCCATTACCACCTGCTCGCTACTTTCGGCATCCCCCCCCTGGCGCATCCGGAACAGGCCATCGTGGCCTTTTACCAGCTCAGCCGGATCAGGATTGACAAGCTTCAGGCGGCCAACATCGAGCCGGGCGCCACCACCCGGCGGAGTGATGCTCAGGGTGCCATCCTTGCCGAAACTGATGTCACGATAAGCGGGCAGCACCAGCTCGCCCCCCTCCCCCAGCACCGGCCGACCATTGAGGGTCAACAGCCCGTCGGCATCGGCCTCCAGATTACCAGCGCGGGTATAAGCCTCTTTGCCATCAGGCGTCTGCACCGCCAGAAAACCCTCGCCACGAATCGCCACATCCAGCTTGCGACCGGTCTGCATCAGAGGGCCAGCTTTGAAGTTGGTCCCGGCCATCTCTTCTCTGGCCATCACTCGGCTCTGGTAACCATCGCCCGTCAGGGCATAAGCCGAAACTCGCTCAAAGTCAGCCCGAAAACCGGCGGTATTGACGTTGGCCAGGTTATTGGCCCGGATTTGCTGGGCCATCAGGGTATGTTGCGCCCCGGACATGGCGGTGTAGATAAGCTTTTCCACGGGTTACCCTTAGAAGGAGTTGAACAGAACCTGGGTCATCTTGTCAGCGGAACTGATGGTCTTGGCGTTGGCCTGATAGTTACGCTGGGAAGTCATCAGGCTTACCAGTTCACCGGTCAGATCCACGTTGGAGCTCTCATAGGCCCCGGCGGTCAGCTTGCCCATGGTGCCGGTTCCCGGCGCCCCCAGTACCGGCTGGCCGGAACTGAACGACTGTTGCCAGGCGGTGTTGTTGGTCTGCAGCAGACCATTGGGATTGGTGAAGTTCGCCATTACTACCTGTCCCTGCAACAAGCTCTGACCGTTGGTAAAGGTGGCATAGACACCGCCATCGGCATCAACCCGTACACCGGTCAGGTCACCTGCGGTATAACCATTGGACTGGTTGCGGGTAGCGTTGAAGTCAGAGGCATACTGGCTCACCTTGCTGATATCCACTGCCAGCGTGATATCTACAGCCCCTGGCGCATTAAGGGTCAACTTGGGCATTTTGTCAGCCGCAGGCGCATTCAATGTGCCGTTTTTGGTGAATTCCAGATCCGTTTTTGCAGCCAGATCACTACCATCGAGGGTGTAATGTACTGTCCACTTGTTCTCATCGGTCTTGACAAAATACTGGGTCAGGCTGTGCTCACTGCCGAGGGAGTCGTACACCTTGCTGGTCTGGGAGTAGTTATAGGTTTCCGAATTATCTTTGTTGAACACCTGGGTAATCTTGCTGGCATCCGCTTTTAGGTTTGCCACAAACTCCAGCTTGTCGGATGCCTTGGCTGGCAGGCTGCCCGCCTTGACCTGAATATCCCCGACCACACCGGATTGCAGTTTGCCAGCGTCATCCGTGGTATAACCCTGCAGACGGGTACCACTCGCCGTGGTCAGGTAGTTACCGCTATCACGCTGGAACATGCCCGCTCTGGTGTAGGAAGTTTGTCCGCTGCCATCTTTCAGCACAAAAAAGCCACTGCCAGAAATCGCCAGATCCAACCCGCGCCCGGTGCGCATCACATCACCGTTGCGATCAAAGTTCTGTGAGACGTTGTTCATCTCGACACCGCCAGCCTGACCACCACCATAGATGGCGGCAAACTCAGCACGGCTGGATTTGAAGCCTGCGGTACTGGCGTTAGCAACGTTGTTACTGATAACGCTCAATTCCTGGTTTACGGCGCGCAGGCCGCTCAATCCGATACTGAAAGACACTGTGTCGCTCCTTTCTAATTACGCTGATTTACCGAACTGGATTGCACTGAACAGCGGGACATCACCCACACCGGCAACCTGCAGCATGATTTCTCCCGTACCGGGCAAAGCAACACGTTCTACCTTGCTCGCTACATAATTTTTGGTCGCCACCAGGGTCTTGCCCGCCGAGGCCTTGGCCTCAAAGCGGTATTCTCCGGCAGGAAGGGGGGGCAGTTCATAATCCAGCCCGCCCGCCTTGCTCTCACCCCAACTCTTGCTGGCCACCAGCACGCCGTGTTGGTCATACACTTTGAGATCCACTTGCTCCGCCGCACCTTGCAGCTCGATTTGACCGCGGATCTTGTGCTCTTGCAGTTGTTTAAGGGTTTTGCTCGGCACCATGACCTCTTTGTCGACCAAAGCGGTACTCTGCAACACCTGCTGGGTATCCATCTTGGTGTTGCTCTGGAGCTGAAGCTTCTTCAGTCCTTCGACGCCCTCTACCATGCTGAACTGGGCCAGCTGGGCAACATACTGGGCTCCATCAAGTGGGTTGGTGGGATCCTGGTTCTGGATCTGCGCCACCATCATCTGCAGGAATTCGTTACGCAGTTGCATCCCGCTATTCTGATTGGCTTGCGTTTCCTGAGCAGCACCGGCGCCATTGCTGGCAATCTTGGGGTCAGCAACAGCCTGACCTGTACCACGCGCCGTATCCAGACTGCTTATCTGTGGCAGACTCATGGCTTAGGCTCCCTGACCAAGACGCAGCAAACCTTGCTGCATACTGTTGATCCGGTTGATCACCTCCACCGAGGTTTCAAAACCGCGAGAGGCGCTCATCATGTCGGCCATCTCTTCCACCACGTTGACGTTGGAGTAGTAAACAAAGCCATCCTGATCGGCCATCGGGTTGGTCGGCTCCAGCCGTTTCTCGACCTGACGGTCGGACTGTACGATACCCGCCACTTGCACCGACGCAGCCCCGAGGCCATCGGCATCCTGAATCTTCTGATAGAGAGTGGAAAAAACCGGCTTGATGGCACGAAACGCGGCGTCTTCACTGGCGGCCGCGCTATCCACGTTGGCCAGGTTGGAGGCAACGGTATCCAGCCGCACGGTCTGGGCGCGCATGGCACTGCCGGCGATGTCATAAATCTTGTTGAACGACATGGTTAACGGCCCTCGATCGCCTTGGCGATCCCGGTAATCTTCATATTGAGGAAAGTGAGACTGGTCTGGAAATCGGTGGCGTTGTTGGCAAATTTGCCCTGCTCAACCCCCAATTCGGCGGTATTGCCATCCATGGAGACCTGGTAAGGAATGCGATAGAGGGGGTGACGCATATCGTCACGCATGGCGCCCTGGCTGATGGCCTGACTCTCCTCGCCCGCAGCAACTTGCTGCGCGACACGGCCCAGAATCGTCTTATAATCGACATCCCGAGCCAGATAGCCCGGCGTATCCACGTTGGCCAGATTTCCCGCCAGAATACGCGCCCGCTCCGCCCTGACATCGAGGGCATAAGGGTGTACGCCGAGGGCGCTGTCAAATGAGATACTCATGCTTCATCCTTTATCGTTCACTCAGACCGGGGTTACCCTTATCAAGACTCATGCCAACCATGAAGATACCTAGTTTCAAGCGGTTACCATGCACCATCCGCCGCAAGCAGATGAGAAATGAGGAAGTGCGACTTCCCGTGTGGAAATGGAGTGGCATCCTCTGGCTACTGCTGAGCGCATTCGCGCACGGTGCCCCACAGGCGCAAAGCGCCATGCTTGAACAGTTGCTTGAACAAGATGCCCACCAGAGTCTTGATGACTACGTCACCCAACAGGGATGGCCTGCAACCTCAGGGGAGTTTAAGGTCTGGCTTGCTCCTTCCGCCGAGCACCTCCCTCCCTGCCCCTCACACTCACTCTCGTTACAAGCAGGTGGCCAGTATCGGCAACCCTGGGGACGACGCCCCTATCTCATCGAATGCACAGATCCCGTCTGGCAGGTGCGCGGGCGGGTAGATGTCTCGCTACTGTTGCCGGTCTGGGTTGCTGCACGAGATATCGCAAAAGGTCAGGGCATCAGCGCCAGCGATCTGGTGGAGAAAGAGTTGGATGTCAGCCGCATACAGCGCGGGTTCACCCCGAGCAATCACTCCCTGCTGGGCCATAAAAGCAACCGGCATCTGAGAAGCGGGCAACTCATCGGTGAGCTGGACTTACAAAAAAGTTGGGCGGTCAAACAGGGGGAAGGGGTACTAATTCGTGCAGGGAGAGGTGAGTTCTCCGCCACAACCAGAGGGAAGGCCCTCGATAATGGCGCAATAGGCGACGGGATCAGAGTGAAAAATCTTAGCTCTGGCAAGCAGATACAGGCATGGGTGACTGATATAGGGGAAGTTGAAACCCGTTTTTGAACCAAGATCGCAATTTGATTCAAGTTCGACAAGCCTTGGGTCGCTTGTCATAAACAGACCATCAGGAATTTATGTTATGAAAATTACCCGTACTGACTCGCTCTATATTCAAAACCTGCCTGGCCGCAAACCGGATGTAACGACCAGGCCGGAAACCAGGTCCGCACAGTCATCCGAAGCACGGATCAGCAGCACAGCGCAGTCAGTAGCCAACGCCCGCAGCCAGCTGGCCACCACATCCGACGTCGACATGGACAAGGTCAACGAGATCCGCAAAGCCATCAGTGAAGGCAAGCTGGAGATCGATCTGGATGCGCTGGGTCAGGCCATTCTGGATATGCATCGCCGATGAGCGTGGATACCAAGGCCACCGTCAAGGCATTGATCCTCGGGATCCAGCAGGATTACGGCCACTATACCGAACTCACCGCCCTGTTGCTGCGCCAACATTCACTGCTGGCAAGCCATGATGTCGATGGCCTGCAAGTCCATAACGAGCAGCAGACAGCGCTGATGGCCAAGGTGACACAACAGGCAAAGTTACGCTGCCAGCAGCTGCAGACATTGGGCCTCAAACCCGATGAGAAGGGGATGGCCACCCTGATAGCCAAGCTGCCACTTCCCCTGCGCACCACGGTAACCAATCAATGGCAACAGCTTGAACAGCTGCTGCACCAGTGTCTGCGCCAGAATGATCTCAATGGCCGCCTGCTGGCAGGCCAGATGGAGACGATTCATTCACTGTTGGGACAAGAGTCAGGTTATCGTGACCCGGACAGCATCACGGATTAACCCTCCGTCTTACTCTTTGCGGGTCAGGTGACGCAAACTCGCCAGCTCGTCCAGCTGTAGCTGATCCCGCCTATCCTGCTGCTGGCGAGCAACATCATCACGTCTTGCCAGCAATAGCTCCAGCCCCTTGACCCGCCCGAACTGCCGGACAAGTTCCCCTTCGTGGCGCTCCAGATCCAGTCTGGCCAGCGCAGATTGCAGCACCTGATGGGAGAGCAAACGGCGCAACTGGCCATCCATCTGTTGCTTGTTTTGCCATAGCAAAGGGTGAAACTTGTCGGAACCGGGTCGCAGCGAGGAGATCACTTCCTGCAATTTGTGTGCTCGCTGCTCTTCCCGCAACGCCAGCTCCCGCAAACGCTGACGCTCGGCGCCAAGATTTTCCAGCTCTTCCTGTTGCAACCCCAGATAAGACTTCAGCATAACGAATCCTTATCCCTGCCCCAGCACCTGCTTGAGACCAACCATCACCTGTTCAAAGGCCATCTCTTCATGCAGGCCTTGCTGCAGGAATGCGGCAATCCCCGGATAACGTTGAACAGCTTCATCCATCTGCGGATCGGCCCCGGGTTGATAACCGCCCAGTGGCAGTAGCTCACGCACCTGCTGATAGCGTCCCCATAGCTGGCGCAAGGTGACCGCCAGCTTTTGCCATTCGGCAGGTACGACTTGCGGCATAACCCGACTGACCGAGGCACCGATATCGATGGCGGGATAGTGGCCCTCTTCCGCAAGACGGCGGGTCAGCACGATATGACCATCGAGAATGGCGCGCGCCGCATCGACCACCGGATCCTGTTGGTCATCTCCTTCCGCCAGCACTGTGTAGAACGCACTCAGACTGCCATCCGGATGTGTGCCGTTACCGGCTCGCTCCACCAGCTGGGTCAGCATGCTGAATACCGAGGGCGGATAGCCCCGGGTCGCGGGGGGTTCACCGATAGCCAACGCAATTTCCCGCTGCGCCTGGGCATAGCGAGTCAGTGAATCCATCAGCAGCAGCACATCCTGCCCCTGCTCACGGAAATACTCGGCAATCCGGTGGCATAGCTGGGCCGCTCGCAGCCGCATCAGGGGAGATTGATCCGCTGGCGCCGCAATGACCACGGCGCGAGCCAGACCATCGGCCCCCAGACTGTGTTCGATGAATTCGCGCACTTCACGGCCCCGCTCACCAATCAGCCCCACCACCACAATCTGGGCTGCAGTATTGCGGGTCATCATGCCCAGCAACATACTCTTGCCGACCCCCGAGCCGGCGAACAGCCCCAAGCGCTGGCCCTTGCCAACCGTCAGCAGGCCATTGATGGCGCGGATACCGACATCCAGCGGTTCACGTACCGGAGTTCGCAATAGCGGATTGGGGGGAAGAGCAAACAGGGGGACTCTGTCACCAACATCGGGTAACGGCTGCCCGTCGAGGGGCTGCAGCAGGCCATCGAGTACCCGCCCCAGCAGATGACAACCAAGCCGAACGGTTTCCTCTCCATCGATCGGTTCGACCTGAGCTCCCGCGAAGAGGCCACTCATCGGCTGCAGCGGCATCAGGTAAGAGATATCCCGGTTAAAACCGACCACCTCGGCCAGCAAGGGGGCGCCACTTGCCGTGCTGACACGACAACGCTGCCCCATCACCAGTTGGCAGCCGACTACCTCGAGAGTCAAGCCGGTCACTCGCACCAACCGGCCAAAACGACGAAACGCGGGCAGTTCATCAAGATTATCCAGCGCACTGGTCAGTGCCTGCTGCAAGGCTTCATGCATCTTGCGGCACGTCCAGCGAGCTGTTGAGCTGTTCGATGCAGGTTGCCAGACGGGAGCTGGTGCTTACCTCGACGACGGCAGCGCGCGTTTCGATACGGGCATCGCCTACCCCAAGTGCTGCATCAACTTGCAATGGCCACCCTTCGCAGCGAGTCACCCCCTGCTCGGCGAGTCGCTGTCGATCTCCCTCGTTGAGGTAGATCACCAGCTCTTCCGACCCACTCGGCAAGGTAGCCAGCGCCTGCTCGACCTGATTCATCACCTGCTGCGGATTGAGGGTGAACTCGGCCATGATGACCCGCTTGGCCACCTGCGCCACCAGCTGGGCAATCAGCTCTTTCTGCTCGGCCATCCGGGCCCGGCTCAGTGACTCCCACTGCTCTTGCAGCTTGGCAAATGGCACCATTGCCTGTTCGAAGGCAGCGCGTCCCTCCGAAAGGCCCTGAGCAAACCCGCGAGTTTGCCCTTGTTGCAAACCGGTGCTCTCGCCTTCCTGCAGGCCGCTGGTCAGCCCTTGCTGATAGCCGGCCTGATAACCTTCGTCATGACCTTGCTCCAGCCCCTGCTGATAGCCGAATTCAAACTGTTCTTGCTGACTCCGAGCCTCTTCCCCACTCTGACCGAGCGCAGGGAAACGATACAGACGGGTCGCCCCAGGCATCAATTTGCGCACATTGTGACTCATGAATGCCTCCTGTTAACTGACGGTGGGCTCTTCGAACAGCTGGAACTCGATCTCGCCCTGCTCCACCAACTCGCGAACCAGTTGCATGACCTCTTCCCTTGCCTGCTCGACCTTGCGCAAAGAGACACTGCCCTGGTTCTGGATCTGATCGTCCAGCGCCTGAGCCATCCGCTTCGGCATGGCACCCAACACCACTTTGCGGAAGCTGGTTTCGGTGTTCTTGAGAGCCAATGCCAGCAATTCGCTGGGCAGCTCCTGTACCAAACGTTGCAAGGTGTCGTCGCTCTGACGGCGCAACGCCATGAAATCGAACATGTTCTTCTCGATCTCCAACGCCATGTCACCATCGTGTTCCCGCAACAGGGAGAGCATCTGCTCCTTGTCACCCTGATAACGGTTGAGAATATCGGCTACCTGCCGCACCCCGTTTACCTTGGCACCGGATTGATCCGCCACGTAGGTGAGACAACGATCCAGTGTCAGCCTGAGTTCGCCCAGCACATGTTCACTGACACTGCTGAGACTGGCGACGCGCACCAGCAAATCGTCATGCACCGAGCCAGGCAAGGCATCAAGCACGGCGGACGCAGTCTGGGGCGGCAGGAAGGCCAGCAGCACAGCCTGCATCTGGGGATGTTCGTTGCGGAAGAAACGGGCCAGCACATCGGCAGGCACCCACTGCAGACGCTGGATATCTTGGCTCATCACATCGCCGTACAGACTGTCGAGCAGACTACGGGAGAGTCGTTGCCCCAGAGCAAGATCCAGCGTCTGTTCCAGATACTCCCGTGAAGCGCTGCCAATTCCGCTCTGCTCACGGTAGTGATTGAAGAACTGCTGCAACGTCCACTTGGCTTCCATCGAGCTGACGCCAGAGAGAGAGGCCATCTTGGAAATCAAACGCTGCACCTCGTCGCGGGAGAGCTTTTGCATCACCTTGGCCGCAGATTCGGTCCCCATGCTCAGCAACAAGATGGCGGCCTTCTCAAGGTTGTCGATATCGATATCGACGGCACTCTGATTCAAGTTAACGCTGTTCATTGCCACTCACCCATGCTCTGACAACCTCCGCCACCCGGGCGGTATCTTTTTCAACCAGCAACTGCAAATGCTTGAGCTGAACCTCCAGCTCGGATCCAGGTTCCGGCAACGACTCCATATCGAGTGACGAGAACTGGGGCTCCATCTTGTTGTCAGTACGGATCAGACTATTTGAAAGAGCAGACGTCAGCTGGGAATCATCGTCATCCCTGCGCATGGACAATCCGACTGTGGGCTCCAGCTCTTCTTCCGTCTCACCCATTTCCATATCCGGCTGCTGTTGGGTGCGAACCAGATGTTTCACCAACGGACGAATACCGAAGAAGACCAGTGTCAGGCCAAGCAAACCTCCGACCAGATAGCGCAAGGAGTCTTGCCAGTAGGGGGTCTCCCACCAACTGGATTCGGGAGCGGCTACTTGTACTGCACCATTGAAATCGAAGGCCTGCAGACTAATCTGATCGCCACGCGTCTCATCGAAACCGACAGCACGCTCTACCATCTGACGGATCTGTTCCAGCTGCTCGGCACTCCAGCCACCTTTCGGTGCAATCTGCTGGTTAAGCAGAATTGATACGTTAATTCGTTCCAGACGTCCCTGCTGGTAACGGGTGTGTACTATGGTGCGACTGTTTTCGTACTGCTTGCTGACTTCCTGACGCTCGGTACGAGTGTCGTTCTGTTGTGTAGCGGTATTGGCATTTGCATTGCTTTTGTCAGCACCAGCCTTTTCATCTTTTGCCGCAGTTTCAGGCGGGCGGTTGGATAACGCCCCCGGGATCCCCATCGCCAGCGCATCGATGGTCTTGTCTGACTTGTTGGACTCGCGAGTAACCACCCCTTGTGGATCGAGCTGCTGCTGGGTCTCTTCAACAGCGTTGAAGTTAACGTCTGCCGCAATCTGCACCTTGAAATTGGTGCTGCCGAGCATGGGATAGAGCATGTCATTGGCACGCTGACGAATGTATTGTTCCAGCTTGCGGACATACTCCATCTGTTGAACGCTCTGCTTGCCAAAACCGACCTTGTCCCCCAGCTCTGCGCTGAGCAACTGGCCGGATTGATCAACCACAGTGACGGCACCGGGCTTCATTCCGGAGATACTACCTGCTACCAGGTTGGCAATCGCCTCGACCTGACCCGCTTCGATGGATTGGCCCGGTTGCATATCGAGCATTACCGATGCGCTGGGTTTCTCCTCATCGCGCCCCACGAACAACGTGCGTTTCGGAATAGCCAGATGAACGCGGGCACTGCGCACGGCATCGAGGGCTATGATGGTACGGGCCAGCTCCCCTTCCAGGGCATGACGATAACGCGCCCCTTCCATAAATTCGCTGGTACCCAATCCGGTTACGTTGTCCAGCCCTTCCAGACCAGACGGCATGGCTGCACGCACCCCTCGTGCAGCAAGCGCCATCCGGACATGAGCCAGCTGGTTTTCAGGAACCAGTACCTGACCGGTGCTCTTTTCCAGACGGAAAGGCACCTGCTCTTTCTCCAGCATCTCCATGATGTTGGCGGTATCGTATAGCTCCTGTTTGCCATACAGGGGCACATAGTTTTTGCTGGAGGTCCACAGGATAATGACTATGGTACCTGCCACAATGGCAGCCAGCAGAGCAATGGTCAGGATCGATTTGTTGTCACGGGAGAGGGTACGCCAGTTGCGTAATCCCTCTTGCAGCCTGATTTTGAGCGAATCAGGGGCTGCCCCCTGAGGAGACGTTACCAGTTCAGTCATCTGTTACCTCAGAGCGGCATGCGCATAATGTCATCAAAACCGGTCATCAGCTTGTTGCGAACCTGCATCAAGGCTGAAAAACTCAAGCCGGCTTTTTGACTCGCCACCATGGCGCCCACCAGATCATCGCTCTGCCCGGCATCTACGGATGCCATTAATTTTGACGCGACATTCTGCTGTTCATTGACGCGCCCGACCACATCCCGCATGGCATCGGTAAATGATGCTCCCGACAGATCATTGGATTCGATAGAAGGGGTCTGGCTTGCGACACGCTGCATCTCCTGCATCTGCTGCAGTAGTGTCACTTGTGATGACATCATCTGAATCTTCACTCTTTATCCCTCTGCTTGAATCTGCTGTTCAATATCAATGCCTTGCTCACGCATCGCCGCAAGCTTGTAGCGCAATGCCCGAGTCGTCATGCCCAGTGCATCGGCTGTGCGGGTACGATGGCCACGAAAGCGGCGCAAGGTCTCTAATACAAATTGGAACTCGGCATGCCGCCGGGTTTCACTTAACCCCTCGGGAGCATGCCACGTGTCTGCTGCGACTGTTTCTTCGGGAAGAATACAATTTGGCAACATCAAATCGACGGACTGTATATGCAAACCACGCGCCATTATTAATGACCGTTGAATGACATTATCCAGCTCTCGTACATTTCCTGGCCATTCATATGACAGCAACAACTGACAGGCACGTTCACTCAGGCGATAGCCCTGTTGGGATGCATAACGCTCAATAAAGTAGTTGGCCAGCGGAATAATATCCTCAGGACGTTCACGCAATGCGGGCCAATTCATTGGCAATACATCAAGACGATAGAAAAGGTCTTCACGAAATAGCCCACATGCAACTAGTTTGCGCAGATCTTTATTGCTGGCGGCAATGATTCGAACATCAAGAGCAATCGTTTGATTGCTGCCAAGTCGCTCAACTTCTTTTTCTTGTAGCACCCGTAATAATTTAGCCTGCAGGTTAAAAGGAAGTTCTGATATTTCATCCAGCAACAGGGTCCCCCCCTGAGCCAACTCAAATTTGCCGGGCTGGGCAGAAACAGCACCGGTAAATGCACCTTTATTGTGGCCAAAAAGAATTGACTCAAGCATTGCTTCAGGAATTGCTGCACAATTAATCGCCAGAAATGGTTTTTCCGCTCTGGCAGACATTTCGTGAATATAACGAGCCAACCGTTCTTTACCGGTTCCTGACTCACCACCAATCAGAATGGTGGCAGAGGTTTTGGCTGCTCGTCGGGCCAGTTGCAATACCTGCAGGCTCATGGGAGAAACGGCGATAAGATTGGGGATCGCTTGACGAAGGCGTAAAGCACCACGGACAGCATCGAGCAATTGCTGGGGGCAGAAGGGTTTGACAATATAGTCAACAGCCCCGGCACACATGGCTTCCGCAGCAATGGTGGCTTGGTGCTCATTGACCATTATGACGCAATCAAGTCCTTCGAACTCACACAGAATACGCGGCCCGAGCTCGGTCATAGCATCCATATCGAGCAGGATCAAATTGACATTACCATCAGCAATAATGCCCTTTGATTGTTTAACAGAATTAACGCTTGATACCCTGATGCCTTCCTTGGATAAGATTTTTTCAACCTCATTTTCGGCAACTATTAGCGGCTGAATCAATAATATATGTGGTTCAGCCAAGCTATCGCCACACAACCCGATTATTTTATTTATTGACAATCCCGAAGACATAGACGTCTGACACCTGTGATTGTGGATAGAACAATCAATAGAACTGAAGTATCAGGCACAAAGGAGAAATACAAATTCGCACTTAAAGAAGTGAAGTTTGTATCTAGATGGTAACAAAATCGTATCCAAATTCACCTTGGTAACCCCGCTGTCATTAGCTTTCCTGCTGTTAGACCGGAGGCTTTGCGTCCTGACTTTTCAGTTCAGTTTGCCCTTACAATGTGATAACACGCCCCGCCTGATGGGCTAAGCGTGTGGCAACACAATTAATATTGTTTTTGTTATTTAACTTTCACACATTGCTGCGTCAATTTTCGCCACATCATATAGTATTCATACGGCAATTCAAGCTGGGGCGGAAAAAACACTTCCCTTCAGGATATTTATCCAACAGTAATTAACCAAGTGTACCAATTACCTCCACCCGTAGCTCTTCAGGTATCTCATTGTAGGAAAGCACTTTGAGTCCCTTTGAAAATGATCGGGCATAACGGGCTATTAACGGTCTCAGTTGCGGCATAACAACCAACACAGGGGCATGTCCCAACTGCTGCAACTGCTCCTTCACCAACGGCATATTTTGCTGCAATTGGGCCAGCAGTTGCGGATCGACAGGGAAGCTGTCCAGCTGGATTTTGCCCTGCTGTTGTGACTGATTCATTGCAGCCAGCAATGTCTGCTCAAGGCGATCATCCAGCGTAAACGTAGCCAGCACATCGCGATTACCAATGGCCTGCCGCACAATCTGGCGCTTCAAGGCACAGCGCACATCAGATGCCAGCAAGACAGGGTCTTTGGTCAGCTCGCTCGCATCCAGCAGCGTCGTGGCAACGGTTCGTATATCGGTAAGACTGACCTGTTCCTTTAGCAATTGACGAAAAACTCTCAATTGCTGCATCTGGGTCAGCGCCAGATTGAGCTCTTCAGCCAACCGGGGGGACTGACTGGCAAGGTATTGGCCCAGCTTGCCAACTTCATCGTGACCAAACAACGCATCAAGTTGTTCACGCAACAGCTTGCTGGCGTGAGTGGCAATCACGGTGGCCGAATCCACCACCGAGTAACCAAGATTAAGGGCCTTGGCCTTTTGCTCAGGGGAGATCCAGACCGCACTCATGCCGTAGGCCGGGTCCTGGGTCAGCTCGCCATCGAGCGCACCATAAGTCTCACCACTGCTGATGGCCATCAAGCGCTGGCAATCCACATTCCCCATCGCCAACGCGACACCGGACAACTTGATCCGGTACTGATCAGGCTGCAGTTGCAGATTGTCGCGCACCCGGATCTCGGGGAGCAGAAAACCATATTGTTCGGATAGGGTTTTGCGTATCCCGCGCACTCGGGCAAGCAGTTCAGCCCCTTTATCCGTTTCAGCCAAAGGCACCAGACGATAACCAAGCTCGATGGCGACCGTATCGACTGGTGGCAAATCCTGCCACTCCAGTGCCTGCTGTTCAGGCTGAATCATTTGACGAGTCAGCTCTTGCGCAGCATCCAAATCCGGTACATTGACGGCTCGTTTGCTGACACTCCAGCCAGTCCAGGCCAGTACAGCTGCGAAACTGAGGAATGCGAGCATCGGCATCCCGGGCACCAGACCCAGGATCAGCATGATGGTTGCGGAGGTATAGATAACGCGAGGTGATGCCAGGATCTGCTGACCGACCTGATCAGCCATCTCCCCTTCATCGCTGACCCGGGTCACGATAATGGCCGCAGCAGTCGACATCAGCAGGGACGGGATCTGGGCAACCAGACCATCACCAATGGTCAGCAGCGCATAACGCTGGAAAGCTTCGGCAACGGGCAAGGCATGCTGGAAGATACCGATGGCCAACCCACCCACCAGGTTGATGATCAGCACCAGCATGCCAGCTATCGCGTCACCACGAACGAACTTGGAAGCACCATCCATCGCACCATAGAAGTCCGCCTCGCGCGCGATCTCCTCACGGCGAGCCCTGGCCTGATGCTGATCCATGGTGCCGGCATTCAAGTCGGCATCGATGGCCATCTGCTTGCCGGGCATAGCATCCAACGTGAAGCGAGCGGATACTTCCGAAATCCGCTCGCCACCCTTGGTGATCACCACAAAGTTGATGATCATCAGGATCACGAAGACCACCAGACCGACGACATAGTTGCCACCGATCACGACTTCACCGAATGCTTGGATGACCTTACCGGCCGCTTCATGCCCCTCGTGACCATGCAGCAACACCACCCGGGTAGAGGCCACGTTCAGCGACAGCCGCATCAAGGTGGCAACCAGCAATACGGTTGGGAATACCGAGAAATCGAGTGGTCTGCGGGCCGAGACGGATACCAGCAACACCAGTACCGCCAACACGATGTTGAAGGTAAAGAGCGCATCCAGCAGCCAACCGGGCAGAGGCAGGATCATCATGGCCAGAATGGCCAATAACATCAGCGGAATTGCGGTATAGGATTGGGTGAATACACGCCAGTTCACAACTTACCTCTCAGGTTGACGTAACTCGGGCGGTACATATAACGGGGCAAGAGGGGTCGGTTTCCTTCCCTTGCCTGCCTCATACGCCCTTAACTGCAATACATGGTTCAATACATAGGCAACTGCCGTGTACAGCCCTGCGGGGACTTCCTGATCCACCCTGGTCGAGTGATAGATGGCTCGCGTCAACTCGGGCAAGCTCATCACCATCTTGTCATGCTGCTTGGCAACCTGACGGATCCGCTCAGCCATACTGTCGACCCCTTTGGCAATCACGAAAGGGGCATTGGCACGAGTCGCATCATATTTTATTGCCACCGCATAATGGGTCGGGTTAACGATAATCACATCTGCCTGCGGTACCCGCTGCTCGATACGCGCACGAGCAAGCATTCCCTGCACCTGGCGGATTTTGGCCTTGATCTCGGGACGCCCTTCGCTGTTCTTGTGCTCATCCTTGACCTCTTGTTTGGTCATCCTGAGCTGCTTGTTAAGCGACCAGCGCTGATAGGGCACATCCAGCACGGCAATCAGCATCTGAACGCTCCCCAGCAGAATAAATGCCTGGGAGAGGATCCGTAGCGCCTGCTCGAGGGCCGCCTGAGGGGGCATCCGGTTCATCATCAACAAGGAAGGCCATTGATGATTTAACATCAACGCCAGCGTGCCGCCGATCAGCGTCACCTTGAGCAGTGACTTCAGCAACTCCATCAGGCTGTTCTTGGAGAACATCCGCCCCAGCCCCTTCAAAGGGTTCATCTTCTCGCAACTGGGTAGCAGCTTTTTCCAGGTCAGCGCCATACCGCCCGGCACTATGCTGAGCAACACCAGCATCAGGGCCAGAAAGCCAAACAGGGGCAGCAGCACCCACAGCATGTTTATCAGCGCTTCCCCCAGCCAATGGATCATCATCTGCGGGTCACGGGCACCTTGCCAGTCAAAACGCTGCGGACGCTTCATCAACTCGGCAAAGAACTGGCCAAACCCCGGCACCATCCACTGCATCACCAACCCGCCAAGCAGCAGCAAACCGGCAGAACTGAGCTCTTTTGAGCGGGCGATCTGCCCCTCATCTCTCGCTTTCTGGCGTTTCTGGCTGGAGGCCTCTTCGGTTTTGTCCTGTGCGCTGTTCTGACTCATGCCGGGGTCAAGCCTCGCAGCTGTTCAAGCACATGGGTAACCAAATCCAGATAACGGGAGGGCACACCACTGATGGAGAGCGCCATGGTGAGCAACCCGAGCAACAGGGTCATGGGAAAACCGAGAGAGAAGATATTGAGCGAAGGGGCGGTCCGGTTCATCACCCCGAAGGTCAGGTTAACCATCAACATGGCGACAACGGCTGGCAACGTCAGCAACAGGGCGGCACCGATAGACCAGCCAAACAACCCGATCACACCTTTCATATCGATCAGATCCAGAGATGAACCCGGCGGCCAGCTACGCAGGCTCTGCACCAGAATATCCAGTACCACCAGGTGGCCATTCAGCCCCAGAAAGAGCAATGCGCAAAACACCATCATGACCTGACTGATGATGGGGGCTGAATCCCCGTTGACCGGATCATTCATCACCGCCATCGCGAGCCCCATCTGCATGGAGAGGATCTGCCCCGCAGTGGTCATCACCATATAGAGCAGCTGGACACACAGACCAAACAACAAACCAAACAGCAGCTGCTCGACCGCTAGGACCAGCGCACCGGCACTGAAAGGATCGACAACCGGCATATCCTTCATCATGGGGGCCAGCAGCAGGCTGATAATAAACGCCAGCATCAGGCGAACTTGCGCAGGCACCCGGGTATCCCCAAAGACCGGCATCACCCAGAATGCCATACCGATCCGGATAAACGGCCACCACCACTGTCCCAACCATGCGGTCAGGTCAGCAGCACTGAGGGACAGCAGCGAATTCATCCGATAAACCCGGGGATTTTAAGAAAAAGATCCTGGAACAAGGTGGTTATCTGCGACAACAGCCAGTTACCCGTAAAGATAAGGGTCATCAGAGTCACGATAAAACGGGGAAGAAAACTGAGCGTCTGCTCCTGGATCTGGGTCGCCGCCTGAAAAATACTGACCACCAGTCCCACAATCAGGCCCGGTACAATCAGCACCGAGACCATGGTCACCACCAGATTGACCGCGCCACCAACCAGGGCAACGCTCTGCTCAGGGGTCATATCAGCCTCCCCCACCAAAGCTGGCAGCCAAAGTGCCGACGGTCATCGACCAACCATCGACCAGCACAAACACCATCAGTTTGAAGGGTAACGAGATGATCAGCGGTGAGAGCATCATCATCCCCATCGCCATCAAGACGCTGGCGACCACCAAGTCAATCACCAGAAAGGGGATAAACAGCATAAAGCCAATCTGAAATGCGGTATTCAACTCACTCAAGACAAACGCGGGCAACAGCACACCGAAAGGCACATCCTCTTTGGCGACCGTAGTTGGTTCGCCAGAGATGCGCAGCATCTGCTCCAGATCCGGTTCACGGGTCTGGGCCAGCATGAATTTGCGCAGGGGTTTTTCTGCCTTGGCGATCCCCTCTGACAGGGTTATTTCATTCTGGTCATAAGGGACAAATGCATTCTGATACATGTCCGTCCAGACCGGACGCATAATCACCACAGTCAGGATGAGGCTGATGCCGATCAGCACCCGGTTGGGAGGGCTCTGCTGCAGGCCAAGGGCCTGTCTCAATATGGCCAGCACGATGATGATCCGGGTAAAACTGGTCATCATCAGTAACAAGGTCGGAAGCAGACCCAACATGGTCATGAAGAAGAGGATCTGCAACTTGATGTTGTAGTCCTCGCCCCCTGAAGCGCCTGGCGATACCGAGAACAGGGTCATGTCCGCCCCCCAGCCGGGCAGCGAAAATAACAGCAGCGTCAGCAGCAGATAGCGCATCAGTCGTCCATGCCGCCCAGCAGGTTGGTATCGATGACATCAACCAGGCGCAGACCATATTTGCCATTCACGACGACGACTTCGCCCTTGGCAAGCAGACGGCCATTCACCCGCACATCCAGCGGTTCACCCGCCAGTTTGTCCAGCTCAATGACAGCCCCCTCCTCGACGCGCATCAAATCGCCGAGCGGCACTTCGGTACTGGCCACTTCCAGCGTCACCTTGACGGGGATCTGGCGAAAGAAGGAGAGATCCCGCTGTTTGCTACTACTGGTGGGGGCCAAGTAGTCTGCAGCGCTAGGCATGCTGATGTCGTCACCAAACAGTTGATCCAGTCCATCCAGATCCAGCGGATCATTCATATTGTGCTCGCTCATGATTCAATTTACTCCTCTACAACCGTCGCAACCTGATAGACCAGGCTGCCTTTGTGTTCTGCGATTCGTCCACTGAAGCAGGGACGGCTGCCAATCAGTGCTGGCACAACTTCAGGCAAGTCCAGTGACAGCACATCACCCACCTTGAGACACTCGAGATCCGCCAGCGTCATGGACAACTGGCCCATCACTACCCGCAGACGAACCGGGACATGAGTCAGAGCCTGTTCCAGCTGACCTGCCGGCAATGAATGACTGACCTGAGAAATGGACTCCTCGGGGGGAAGCAACCACATCTGCCAGTGATGAGTGCAATTACCTGCCTGCAGGGTTGCCTGCGTGGTCCAGAGCTGACGGTGGGCGATGGAATCACGCGGCACGACATGCAACTGCCACTTCAAATCCCCCAACCCCAGACAAGCACACCAGATATCAACCTGATACTGGCAAAGCCGCAATAACAGCCGCTGTTCGGTATCGGTCAGCCCTTTGCCAGACTGAACGGGCTCCTCTTTTTGCTGCAAGGTGCCGCCGAAAAAGAGGACCGCCAGACGATAGATGACCAGAGGTGCGATCGAGAAATAGACGGCGCGCTGAGGTTCAAGCGGACTTCTCGCCTCGACCCAGATATGAGCGTCATCTATCTCTGCCGGACCGGAAAAGGCGAACTCGCCATAATTCAGTTCGCACTCTGCACTATTGAACAGCTGGGCCATACAACTCGCAGCTTGCAGGGAAAATGTGCTCAACTGGCCATTGACCTGCTTCAAGCGGGCGTGATTAAGCCGCTCGACACCCAACAGATCATAATGAGGCAGGGTTCTGCCACGTTCTGCGCTAAGCAGCCGGGAAGGTGTGAGCATTGCGCTGCTTGATGACATTAATAATCCACCTTAACCATTTCATCTCGCCTTATTGCCACAGGGTCGCTCATCAGGCCAGCAGTGTGATAGATACAGACAGTCCAGCCGACGTATATCGACCAAAAAGGGTGAGAACTTTATTACAAATTCCAGAAAGCCGCCATGCGGTGCATCTCGGCGTGAATAATAAAAATCCCGGTGCCGTTAGGCACCGGGATTTTAGCGTGACGGTTCACGCGGAATGAGGTCGGAGTCGGCCTGTAAGCCGGGTTCTGTACCGGGTTGCCCCGGGTAGCAATCATTCCTCTAGGCCAGCAATCGCTCGCTGGCTCAAGCAACCTACCCGCCCCCAACGCGGGCCGCGCCAATAGGGGCCTATTTGGTCTTGCTTCGGGTGGAGTTTACCGTGCCACGAACTGTTGCCAGTCGCGCGGTGCGCTCTTACCGCACCCTTTCACCCTTACCTGATCCCTTGCGGGCCATCGGCGGTCTGCTCTCTGTTGCACTGGTCGTAGGCTCACGCCCCCCAGGCGTTACCTGGCACCCTGCCCTGTGAAGCCCGGACTTTCCTCCCCTCCGCCCGTCTGTCCCGAGGGACACAACGACGAAGCAGCGATTGCCCAGCCAACTCCGAGGCGCGGATTATAGCCTTGCGATACGCACGGGGTAAACCGGCAATTCCCGTTTACAGCCATTTATCGCGCTTTGGCCCCCGTTTACATGCTGAATGCTCGCCGGTTCGGGGGATTGTACAGGTCAAAAAGCAGTCTGCCTGCCTATTTCATCGGCTCAATAGTGCTCGAGACCGTATTTGTAGAGGGCATTCTTTTTCACGCCGTGGATCTCGGCGGTCAGGGCAGCCGCTTTTTTCAGTGGCAGCTCAGTCACCAGCAGACCCAGAGTACGGATCGCTTCTGCTGGCAGATCCTCTTCCTCTTTGGAGGCGCCAGCCACGACCAGCACGATCTCGCCGCGGCAGCGGTTGTCATCCTCGCCCAGCCAGGTCAGCATTTCGGACGCTGGCAGACCATGGATCGACTCGAAGGTCTTGGTCAGCTCGCGGCATACCACCACCTGACGCTCGCCGAGAATGCGAGCAATCGCTTCTACTGTATCCTGCACACGGCGCGGGGATTCGTAGAACACCAGCGAGCGGGTGTCTTCAATAACGGCTTGCAGGCGATCGTCACGCCCCTTGCTCTTGGCGGGCAGGAAGCCTTCAAAGGCAAAGCGATCGGTGGGCAGACCGGCCGCGCTTAGTGCGGTGATGGCAGCACAGGGACCGGGCAGCGGCACCACCTTGACCCCGGCTTCACGACAGCGGGTGACCAAGTGATAACCGGGGTCGCTGATAAGCGGAGTGCCGGCATCGGAGACCAGCGCAACACTCTTGCCCTCTTTTATCCGGCCGATCAGCACATCGGCTTTCTGCTGCTCGTTGTGATCGTGCAGGGCGAAGGTCGGCACCGAGATTTGGTAGTGGCTGAGCAGGATACCGGTATGTCGGGTATCTTCGGCTGCCACCAGATCGACACTGCGTAAAATGTCCAATGCACGCTGGGTGATGTCCGCCAGATTGCCGATCGGAGTGGGGACTATATACAGGGTTGGGATGTCACTCATGGGATCTCCGAGTGCCCCGACAATTGTGTCGCCATATTGGCCCGTTTACACTATGGGGAACTTCAACACTGGTCGGGGAATGAACTTGAACCGGGTTACAAAGCAGCTAAGTGTATCACGACTCTTCGGCATCATACTCGCGGCAGTACTGCTCGCCGCCTGTGCGTCGGAGCCCAATCAACCGTCAGGGCCGTCAGGCATGCCCTCTGCGTTCTCCAATCTGACCAAGAATGCCCAGTGGTATCTTGAGCAGGTGGACCCCTCCAAGCCGGCCGAGGCCTTTACCTGGCAGATGCTGGCGGCACGCAGCTATCTGGCGCTGGGCCAGGCCAAACCGGCCTCGGCACTGTTCCAGCAATTGCAGAAGCAGGCCAAGGATCCCGTTCAGAAGGCGCAGTTGCAACTGCTGCAAGCCCATCTGTTGCTGGCGCAAGGCCACGCCAATCAGGCGCTGATACTGCTGGAAGGCAAACCCGAGGTGGTGCTGGATGCCGATACCCAGAAGGATTGGTATCGCCAGCGCGTGGTGCTGCAGCTCGACATCAACAACAAGTTTGGCGCTGCCAAGTCGTTGATTGCACTGGAGCCCTACCTCAATCAGAGCGAGCAGGCGACCAACCATCAGCAGATCTGGTCGTTGCTCAAAAGCATGACCCCCTCCACCCTGCAAGCGCTGGAAGAGGCTCCGGCCCCTGATGTGACCACCGGCTGGCTACGACTGGCGGCACTGGTCAACGAGTTTGGCGCCCAGCCGAACCTGTTGGCCCGCCAACTGGCAGGCTGGAAGCGCGACTTCCCCAACCATCCGGCCCAGAAGGATATGCCGGCAGGATTGGGCGATCTCGCCGCAACTGCCAGCACCTCGGTGCAACAGATCGCTGTGCTGCTGCCCCTCTCCGGCAATCTGGAGCCGCAGGGCGCCGCCATCCGTAACGGTATGCTGATGTCTTATAAGGAAAATCAGGGACAATTCACCCTGAACTTCTACGACACCCAGAGCAAGTCGACCGGCGATCTTTACAAGCAGGCGATTCAGGAAGGGGCGGACATGATCATCGGCCCGCTGCTCAAAGACCGGGTCGAGGAGCTGCTCAAGGCCAATCCGACCGTGCCGGTACTGGCACTCAACGAGCTGGACAAGCCGGTCGTCAACGACACCACCTACTACTTCTCCCTCTCTGCCGCCGCAGATGCCGCGCAGGCAGCCCAATACCTCTACACCCAGGGCTACCGCAAACCGCTGCTGATCGCCGCTCAGGGGCGGATCGGTTACAGCAGTATCAAGGCGTTCGAGCAGAGCTGGGCCACCCTGAGCCAGGATAAGCCGGTCGTTGCCACCTTCGGTGCCCGCAACGAAGTGCAGGGGATGGTCAAGAATGCCCTGAGCGGCCGCTCTACCGCCCGAGCTGGTGAAGTGGTGCAACTCTCTGATGCCGCACCGCGCAGCATCGATGCCGTTTATGTGGTGGCCAACAGCCTGGAAACCCGGATGATCAAGCCCTACGTGGATGTATCGGTCAATCCGATGGGCAGCCTACCCATCTACACCAGCTCCCGTGGTTACGACAGCGCAGCCACCGAGGTCGCCTCCGAGCTCAACGGCATGCATATCGCCGATATGCCGCTGCTGCTGGGCGGCTACGAGAAACAGCGCGAGCAGATCGCCCTGCTCTGGCCGCAGACTCAGGGTGACCTGTTGCGCCTGTTTGCCATGGGCTACGATGCCGTCAGCCTGGCTGAGAACCTGCCGCAGATGCGCAAGGTGGGCGGCATGCAGCAGGCTGGCATGAGCGGTCAGCTGAGCGTGGATGCCCAGGGCAATATCGTGCGGATGCTGAGCTGGGGTACTTACCAGAATGGCAAACTGGTCGACGAGAACGCCGTTCAGCAACTGGAGGAGCCCTCCAATGAAGGAACTATGGAAACGGATGCGCCAGCAGTTGCCGAGCCTGTTCCCCTCACCAACGAGCAAGGGACAGCACTTTGAACAAGTCGCTGAACGCTGGTTGCAGGCTCGAGGCCTGCAACCGGTAGCTCGCAACTACCGCTGTCGTGGCGGTGAAATAGATCTCATCATGCACCAGGGCCAGACCCTGGTGTTTGTTGAGGTGCGCTACCGGGCCGCCGGCAGCCATGGCGGGGCCGCCAGCTCGGTCACCCGCAGCAAACAGCACAAGATCATGCTGGCAGCGCGCCACTATTTGAAGCAACATGCCATCAACGAGGCCAATCAGGCCTGCCGATTCGATGTGATTGCGTTCGAGGGCAACCAGCCAGCCTGGATCCAGAACGCATTTTAAGAGGACCCTATGACTGACCGCATCAAAGAGAACTACACCGAAAGCATCCAGACCAAGATAGCCGCCGCCGAGGCGCTGCCGGATGCCATCCATACTGCAGCCCAGATGATCACCATCTGCCTGCTCAATGGCCACAAGGTGCTGGCATGCGGTAACGGTCCTTCTGCCGCACTGGCGCAACTGTTCATCTCCGAGCTGGTCAACTGCTACGAGACCCAGCGCCCCTCCCTGCCCGGTATGGCCCTGACCCCGGACATGGCGACCATCAGCGCGATCGCCACCGATCACGGTTTTGAAGAGGTCTACGCCAAGCAGATCCGCGCGCTGGGCCAGCCTGGCGACATTCTGGTGGTCATCACCACCTCCGGCCACAGCCGCAGCCTGATCAAGGCCGCCGAGGCCGCCCTCTCCCGCGACATGACCATAGTGGTGCTGAGCGGGGGTGACGGTGGCGAAATGGCAGGTCTGCTCGGCCCGAACGATGTGGAGATCCGTGTTCCCTCCGCCCGTCGCCCTCGCATTCTGGAAGTGAACCTGTTGACCCTGCACTGCCTGTGTGATCTCATCGACCAGACACTTTTCCCGCAACAGGAAGATTGAAACCATGAAAAAGCACACTATCCTGCTCGGTCTGCTGGTTAGCACCCTGCTGCTGCAAGGCTGCGCAGCTCTGGTTGTTGGCGGCGCCGCAGGGACTGCCAAGGCCTCTGGCGATCGCCGAACCCTGGGCGCACAGTGGGATGACCAGACCATAGAGCTGAAAGCGGCCAATCTGCTGGCCGACAACAAACCCCTCAGTGCAGCCAGCAAGATCAGCGTCTACAGCAACAATGGCCGCGTCCTGCTGGTCGGCCAGACACCTTCTGACGTTTACAAGATTGAGGCGGGCAAAATTGTCAGTCGCATCGAAGGGGTGCGCCACGTCTACAACGAATTGCGCATCGGCCAACCTGCCAGTTTCACCACCCGCAGCAATGACTCCTGGATCACCTCCAAGGTGAAAGCCGATATGTTCGGCACCAAGAACTTCGACAGCACCAAGGTCAAGGTGGTCACCGAGAACGGCGAGGTGTTCCTGATTGGTCTGGTGACTCGCCAGGAGGGAGAGCAGGCAGTCAACATCGCCCGCCATGTCACCGGCGTGAAGCGCGTGATCAAGGCCTTCGAATTCGCCCAGAACTAAGCCCGACCGCACATAAAAAACGCAGCCAATCGGCTGCGTTTTTTATTTGATCACCTTCAGGGTCGGACGACCGCTTGGACGCGGCGGTTCCGGCTCAGGCTCCACCGGCGCTTCAGCCTGCTCCAGCCAGATATCGTAACCCGGCTCAGGCGGGAACATGGTGCCCACGCCGTTCTCCCGGGCATGGATAGCCAGCACGGCTGCCATCGGGATGTAAACCTGCTGGGAGACGCCGCCAAAACGGGCACTAAAGCTGATAGCCTCGTTATCCATGTGAAATTGCATCACGGCTCGGGGCGCGATATTCAGCACAATTTGCCCGTCCTGAGCAAACTGCATCGGCACCATCACATGGGGAATGTTGACGTTGACCACCAGATGAGGGGTCAGATCGTTGTCCAGCAACCAGTCAAAGAACGCCCGTAACAGGTACGGGCGGCTCGGTGTCATTGTCGGTTCCATGCTCATACGCCAGCACGGATCTCGCGTTCGGCTTCGGTCAGGGAAGCCTGGAAGGACTCACGCTCGAACAGACGAACCATGTAGGCCTTCAGCTCTTTGGCGCCACGACCGGTCAGGTCGATGCCAAGGCTCGGCAGACGCCACAGCAGCGGTGCCATGTAGCAATCCACCAGACCGAACTCTTCGCTCATGAAATAGGGCATTTCACCGAAGATCGGCGCGATGGCCAGCAGGTTGTCACGCAGTTCGTTGCGTGCTGCTTCAGCATCGGTACCGGCCATGATCTTGTCAGCCAGGGAGTACCAGTCCAGCTCGATGCGGTGCATCATCAGACGGCTGTTACCGCGGGCAACCGGGTAAACAGGCATCAGGGGCGGATGCGGGAAGCGCTCGTCCAGATACTCCATGATGATGCGCGAGGTGTAGAGCGCCAGCTCACGATCAACCAGGGTCGGTACAGAGTTGTACGGGTTCAGCTCGGCCAGCTCATCCGGCAGATTGGCTGGATCAACCTGGCAGATATCCACGCTAACACCCTTCTCCGCCAGGACAATACGCACCTGATGGCTGAACATATCGTTGGCACCGGAAAACAGCGTCATTACCGAACGCTTATTGGCAGCTACAGCCATTGAACCCTCCCGTCATTAAAAAGCAGAAACGGCAATGAAGCATCTTGGTCTTCATTGCCGTGCATTATATTACCCGTATCTGGTCGCTTAGTGAACGTCGCGCCAGAATTCCTTCTTCAACAGCACAGTGAAGATGAAGAAGATCACGATGAAACCAAGCACCCAGAAGCCCATGCGTTCACGCTCCTGTTGTACCGGTTCAGCCGAGTAGACCAAGAAGTTTACCAGATCCAGTACCGTCTGATCATACTCTTCGTCATCCATTTCACCATTACCGTCAGATTTGATGCTGACAACCTGCTGGGTCTCGACTCCATCGACCGTGTGAGTGACGAACTCGGCACGGGGGGTTCCCTGCAACGGTTCCAACACATGAGGCATACCCACAGACGGGAACACCACATTATTCACCCCAAACGGACGAGTCGGATCCACGTAAAAAGAACGCAGATAGGTGTAAATCCAGTCCGCACCACGTACCCGGGCAACCAGAGTCAGATCCGGAGGGGGAGCACCAAACCACTTGGCGGCATCCTTCTCGGACATGGCGCTCTTCATCAGATCACCCACTTTGGCGCCGGTGAAGATGAGGTTCTCCTTCATCAGCTCCTCGGGGATCTCCAGATCGGCAGCAACCCGGTTGTAGCGTTGATACTGGGTAGAGTGGCAGCCTGCACAATAGTTCATGAAGATGGCAGCTCCACGTTGCAGGGATGCCTTGTCGCTCAGATCATAATTGGCTTTGTCCAGATGCACGGCCCCAGCATTGGCAAACACCAGTGATGGCAGCAGGGTCAGCACTGCAAATATTATTTTTTTCATTTAAATGTAACCCTCTCCGGCAGCGGCTTGGTGCGTTCGTTTTTGCTGTAGAAGAACAACAGCACGAAGAAACCGAAATAACCCAAGGTACAAATCTGGGCAACCAGCGTCAGAGTCGGCGTCGACGGCAGCACCCCGAGGATCCCCAGAATCACAAAGCACACCACAAACTGGGCAATGTTCAGCTTGTGCAGCTTGCTGCGATAGCGAACAGAACGCACCTTGCAGCGATCCAGCCAAGGCAGCAGGAACAACACCACAATAGAGAGGCCCATCATGATGACGCCAAGCAGCTTGTCAGGTACCGCACGCAGAATCGCGTAGAAGGGGGTGAAGTACCACACAGGCGCGATGTGAGCAGGAGTCTTCAGGCCGTTGGCCACTTCAAAGTTCGGCTTCTCGAGGAAGTAACCCCACATATCCGGCTTGAAGAAAATGATGGCGCAGAAGAAGAACAGGAAGCCAGCCACACCGATCATATCCTTGACGGTGAAGTAAGGGTGGAACGCCACCGCATCCAGCGGCCAGCCGTTCTCGTCCTTGTGCTTCTTGATGTCTATGCCATCCGGGTTGTTGGAACCCACTTCGTGCAACGCCAGAATGTGCATGGCAACCAGCATCACCAGCACCAGCGGCAACGCGATGACGTGCAGCGCGAAGAAGCGGTTCAGGGTCGCACCGGAGATCACGTAGTCACCGCGGATCCACAGGGTCAGATCGTCACCGATGACCGGAATAGCGCCAAACAGCGAGATGATGACCTGAGCCCCCCAGAATGACATCTGGCCCCAGGGCAGCAAGTAGCCCATAAAGGCCTCTGCCATCAGCACCAGGAAGATCAGCATGCCGAAGATCCACAACAGTTCACGAGGCTTCTGATAAGAGCCATAGATCATGCCGCGGAACATGTGCATGTAGACCACGATGAAGAATGCAGACGCACCGGTTGAGTGCATGTAACGCAGCAGCCAGCCGTACTCCACATCGCGCATGATGTACTCCACGGAGGCAAACGCACCTTCCGCAGAGGGGTTGTAGTTCATGGTCAGCCAGATACCGGTGATGATCTGGTTGACCAGCACCAGCATGGCTAGCGAGCCGAAGAAGTACCAGAAGTTCAGGTTCTTCGGTGCCGGATACTTGGCCATGTGGTCGTTGTACATGGCCGTGAGCGGGAATCGATAATCGATCCAGCCCATCAGTTTACTCAACATGGTCAGGCCTCCTTGCCATCGGCACCGACCAGGATGGTGGTGTCATTAATGAATTGATAGGGCGGAATGACCAGGTTCAGCGGTGCAGGCACCCCCTGGAACACACGGCCGGCCATGTCGAACTTGGAGCCATGGCACGGGCAGAAGAAGCCGGACGTAACGCCCTGCACCTGCTCGCCAAAGCTGTCAGGCAGATAGGAAGGTGAACACCCCAAGTGGGTGCAAATACCGACCGCGACAAAAATTTCGGGCTTGATCGATCTGTACCCGTTATGGGCATAGTCAGGCTGCTGCGGCTCTTCAGATGAGGGATCCCGCAGCTTGTCATCATGCGCGGCCAAGGCATCCAGCGTCTGTTTGGTGCGTTTCACCACCCAGACAGGCTTGCCTCGCCACTCGACACGGATGAGCTGACCCGGTTCCAACTTGCTGATATCGACTTCAACCGGCGCACCGGCTGCTTTGGCCTTGGCGCTCGGATTCCATGACTTTATAAACGGCACTGCGGTAAACGCAGCTCCTACCCCACCAACGGCAACCGTTGACCAGGTAAGAAATCTGCGGCGACCGGTATCAACTGGCGCATTGCTCATCCAAAAACTCTCCCATGTGGACTCCGCACATTCTTATAGTGTCCCTGTTCCCCATTTTTCCCGTGACAACAGCGGCGGAAGCTGGATTTACAATTGCCACAGAAAACAGGGGAAATTTTAAAGAAAAGATAACAACTTGACAAGAAAGAGCGGTGAGCAATGAAAACAATAAAGAAACAATTTTTTGTCTTTTGTGACGCGTGGTTAGCATTGATGTCGGTAATATTACCAATAAAAAAAGCCTGGCGGTTGCCAGGCTTTTTTGACACTCGAAAGAGTGAGTACCAAAAGCGAATTAACGCTTGGAGTACTGCGGACGCTTACGAGCTTTGTGCAGACCAACTTTCTTACGCTCAACCTTACGGGCATCACGAGTAACAAAGCCAGCTTTACGCAGTTCGGAACGCAGGGTTTCGTCGTACTGCATCAGAGCACGAGTGATACCGTGGCGGATCGCACCAGCTTGACCGGAGATGCCACCACCGTTAACGGTGATGTACAGGTCCAGTTTCTCGGTCATCTCAACCAGTTCCAGCGGCTGACGAACTACCATGCGGGCAGTCGGACGGCCGAAGTACTGCTCCAGGGAGCGCTGGTTGATTACGATCTTGCCGCTACCCGCTTTGATAAATACGCGAGCAGTGGAGCTTTTGCGACGGCCGGTACCGTAGTATTGATTTTCTGCCATGTTGCCAGTTCCCGATTAGATATCCAGTACTTGAGGTTGCTGAGCAGCATGAGCATGCTCGGCGCCTGCGTAAACTTTCAGTTTACGGAACATGGCACGGCCCAGAGGACCTTTCGGCAGCATGCCTTTGACGGCTGCTTCGATTACCATTTCCGGTTTACGCTGAATCAGCTTGTCGAAGCTGATTGACTTGATACCACCCGGGAAACCGGAGTGAGCGTGGTACATTTTGTCGGTAAATTTCTTACCGGTTACGTGTACCTTCTCAGCGTTTACAACGATGATGTAATCACCGGTGTCAACGTGCGGAGTGTACTCAGCTTTGTGCTTACCACGCAGACGAGCAGCGATCTCGGTTGCGATACGACCCAGAGTTTTACCTTCTGCGTCCACAATGTACCAGTCACGTTTTACGGTTTCTGGCTTGGCAACGAAAGTTTTCATTAAGTTAAACCCAATTACCTGTTACAGACCCAATTGCTTATGGGGGCTCTCCCACAAACAACAAACGATGGCCTACCTGTACCCCTTCGAATACAAGTAAAGCTTAAAGTGTTGCTGTCTTATCGACAGCTGTAACGTGGGCCGGGCGATTATAAGTGAAGTTGCCTTAAATATCACCTGCTAATTTCACTGCCATGAAACCAGCAAATGTCGCCCGGCCCTACCTGCCGCAGATGCCCATCCGACTGGCAGGCGCGGTATTGTGACTAAGGAAGGTGCACTCTGGCAAGGTATTCGTGCGATTGCATTTCCTGAAGCCGTGAAAGACAGCGCTGGAATTCGAAATTCAGCAGCCCTTCACCATAGAGTTCCGTCATGGGCACGGCGGCCGACATGATGAGTTTGACATGCCGTTCATAGAACTCGTCGACCATGGCGATGAAGCGGCGGGCCGCGTCATCCGTGCCTCTGCCCATTGGTTGAACATTGGCCAGCAACACGGTGTGGAACAGCCGGGCCAACTCGATATAGTCGTTCTGGGAGCGGGGAGTACAGCAAAGTTGCTCGAAATCCATATAGAGCACCCCTTCTCCCATCCCCAGCGACGTCAGCTGACGATGATTGACCTCAAAACGCCCCCCGGAGGCCTCGTGCCCACCGGTTAATTGCTGAAAATAGTGGTCAAGATTGGCTTTTGCCTGCAAGTCCAGCGGGCAGTGATAAATCTCGGCTTGTTCCAGCGTACGCAGGCGATAGTCGATACCGCCATCCACGTTAAGTACCTCACAATGGCGCTCGATAAGCTCGATAGCTGGCAGAAAACGGGCTCGCTGCAGCCCGTTGCGATAAAGATCCTGCGGCGGAATATTTGAAGTGGCAACCAGCACGACACCGTGACCAAACAGCTCCTGGAACAGCGTACCCAGCAACATGGCGTCGGTGATGTCGGAGACAAAAAATTCGTCGAAACAGATGATGTCTGTTTCACTGGCAAGCTTGCTGGCCACCAGCTTGAGGGGATCGGACTGCCCGCTCAACCCCTGCAGTTCATCGTGAATGCGGTGCATGAAGCGGTGGAAATGGCTGCGCATCTTGCGCGTCCCCGGCAGGCTGTCGAAAAAAGTATCCATCAGCCAGGTCTTGCCTCGGCCCACTCCGCCCCACATATAGATACCGAGGACGGGCTCCGGCGGCTTGGGCTTTTGCAGCCAACCCAGCAGCCCTCGAGATCTGGTCGGAGTCGGGCGCCGTAGCAAATCCTGATACAGTCGCTCCAGCCTGCTAATGGCCATCCCCTGTGCGGGGTCGGCCACAAAGCCGGGGCGCAGCAGATCCTGCTGGTATTTTTGCTGCGGTGTCATCCTTGAGCGCCTCTCCAAGTCCCTGAATCGAGGACAAAATGGTATCACGGCCTCAGGACGCACGGTATAGTGCCATCAAGGCATGGCGGTTATGACGACCGCATAAACCCACTCTGTTTTAGCTGTAACAAGGAGCATCTATGAGTCTGTTAACTGGGATCCTGCTGGCTGTCACGGCCTTGATTATCGGTATCGTTCTCGGCCGTTTTTCGGTACGTAGCCGCGATGCTGGCCGTCTGGAACAGGAACTGAAGAAGGCCCACAAGGAGCTCGAGAGTTATCAGGGCCAGATCAACACCCACTTCGCCGACAGCGCCGCCCTGATGGAGCAACTGGCCGAGCAGTATCAGACCCTCTATCGCCACATGGCCGAGCAGAGCAAATTCCTGGCCAAGGCGCAGGAACCGCTGTTCCGCGAATCATTGGTAGAAGAAGCCCCTGCCAATGTGGCAGAAGAACCTGGTGTTCCGCCTCGCGACTATGCTGGCGCCTCTTCCGGACTGCTCAAGCAACCAAACTAGTTCCTCGCGGAACTAATTGGCCAGTCCCGTGGTCTGACCTTGACGATTGCAATGCAACTTTTTCTGGGAGCTGTTTTTCATATGCGTAAACCTCTTTCCATGCTCAGTGTGCTAGCCCTCAGTGTCGGTATCGCCATGTCTGCGGCCCCTGCTCAGGCTGCACTGCCTTCCCTGTTAGGTTCAAATCAGGAGATGCCAAGCCTGGCGCCTGTTCTCGAACAGGCCACCCCGGCGGTGGTCAATATCTCGGTTTCTGGCAAAAAAATTACCCGTCAGCGTCTGCCGGAGCAGTTCAAGTTCTTCTTCGGCCCCAACATGCCCGATGAACAGGTGAGCGAGCAGCCGTTCCAGGCGCTCGGCTCCGGTGTCATCGTCGATGCCAAGAAGGGTTACGTGATCACCAACGCCCATGTGGTTCACGAGGCGGACGAGATCAAGGTCAACCTGAAGGATGGTCGTGAGTATGCGGCCAAGAAGATCGGTGAAGACAAGCAATCCGACATTGCCCTGCTGCAAATCAAGGCCGAGGATCTGGTACAGATCAAGTTCGCCGACTCCGACGAGCTGCGGGTGGGTGACTATGCGCTGGCCATCGGCAACCCCTTTGGTCTGGGGCAGACCGTCACCTCAGGGATTGTCAGCGCGCTGGGCCGCAGCGGCCTCAACATCGAGAATCTGGAGAACTTCATCCAGACCGATGCGGCCATCAACTCCGGTAACTCCGGCGGCGCTCTGCTCAACCTGCGTGGCGAGCTGATCGGTATCAACACCGCGATTCTGGGCCCGAACGGCGGCAACATCGGCATCGGCTTTGCTATCCCCTCCAACATGGTGCGGGATCTGACCGAGCAGATCGTCAAGTACGGTGAAGTGCGTCGCGGCCAGCTGGGCATTACCGGCACCGAGCTCACCTCCGACATCGCCAAAACCTTCGGTTACAACAAGAAGGATGGCGCCTTCGTCAATCAGGTCATGCCTGATTCGGCGGCCGACAAGGCGGGCATCAAGGCTGGCGATATCATTGTCAGCATCGATGGCAAACCGGTTCGCTCCTTCGGCGAGCTGCGTGCCAAGATCGCCACCATGGGCGCTGGCAAGCAGGTCGAACTGGGGCTGATCCGCGATGGCAAGTCACAAACTGCCAAGGTGACCCTGAAGCAGGCCGATGATAGCGAAGTACGCGCCAGTGCGCTGCATCCGGCACTGGAAGGGGCCAAGCTGAGCACCACTACCGACCCGGTCTCCGGTGTCGCGGTGGCCGATATTGATCCTCGCTCTCCGGCAGCCGCTTCCGGCCTGCAGAAGGGTGACATCATCATCGGGGTCAACCGCCTGCGCATCAACACCCTGGGCGAGCTGACCAAGGCGCTCAAGAACAAGCCTGACGTGCTGGCACTCAACATCCAGCGCGGTGACTCCTCGCTCTATCTGGTGATCCGCTAACGCTCAAGTTGTTCGCCAACCCCTCTATCACCCGCGGCCTTCACCGCGGGTGATTTTTATCCATCGATAGTGTTATTCTCTGCGCGCAGCCTGTACGGATGAGAATGACATGAAAATCCCCCCTTTAGTCAGTTACTTGGGCAAGTCTGTCGGTTTTGGATTGACCGTCGCGGCGCTGCTGTTGCTGCTGTTTCCCCATTTTCGCGGTGGTGCCCAACTGCCCGGCATCATCACCAATGCCCGTGAACTGAGTTTCTCCTATGCCGCCCATCGGGCAGGCCCTGCCGTCGTCAACATCTACACCCGCAGCTTTGCCCCCAATCAGGGCAATCAGGGGGAACTGCGCCCGCAAGGGCTGGGTTCCGGCGTCATCATGAACCAGCGCGGCTATGTACTGACCAACTACCACGTCATCGCCGATGCCGACCAGATCATCGTCGCGTTGCAGGATGGCAGGGTCTTCAGTGCCGAGCTGGTCGGAACCGATCAGCTCACCGACCTCGCCGTGCTCTATATCGAGTCAGACAACCTGCCGGTGATCCCGCAGGATCCCGAGCGACTGCCAGAAGTGGGGGATGTGGTGCTCGCCATCGGCAACCCCTACAACGTCGGCCAGACCATCACCCAGGGCATCATCAGTGCGACCGGCCGTACCGGCCTCTCCAGCATGGGGCCCGACAGCAATGGCCGTCAGGATCTGCTGCAGACCGATGCCGCCATCAACGAGGGCAACTCGGGCGGCGCGCTGGTCAACGGCCGTGGCGATCTGGTGGGTATCAACACCGCCACCTATCACCTCAACGGCAATCAGGAGAGCTACGGCATCAGCTTCGCCATCCCCTACCGGCTGGCCAAACGGATCATGGATGAGCTGATCGCCAACGGCCGGGTGATCCGCGGCTACCTCGGGATCTCCAGCGTCGAGATCAACCCCATAGTCGCGCGGATGATGAACCTCGGCGACCTGCGTGGTCTGGTGGTGGAAAGTCTGGATCCCAACGGACCGGCGGCCAAAGGCGGCCTGCAGCGAGGGGATGTGCTGCTCAAGATCAACGGAGTGGCCATCAGTGGCGTACGCAGCGCCATGGACAAGATTGTCGAAAGCCGCCCCGGCACCAAGCTGACCATCTCGGTATTCCGCTCCGGCAAGCCGCTGGAAGTGGTGGTCACCATAGAAGAAGACCTGCGCTATCAGCAGAGAACAGCCAGCTCGAGCGCCGCATCGGCCAGCTAGCGTCACTCCTTGTTATGAGAAGGGCGGGAAACCGCCCTTTTCCATATCTGCCCTCTCGGCAACGTCTCTTACCGTGAGATGACTCACAGTTTCCCGCAACGCTTGCCCTGCCCCCGCCCCCCGATTTGTGCGCTACCGATCACACAAAACCAGCTTCAATAAGCACTCTTTTTACCTTTTCAGTATCCAAACGATCACTTTGGGGCCATTTCCTCAGGAATTTCCGCTTCGAATCGGAAAAACGCTGCCTCCTCCACATCGACGCGCAGGCTTAGGGTAACGCCATACCTTCTGCCAGCCTTGGAGAGCAGACATTGCACACAGAGACTCACGACCAGACCCTGACCCCGAACAGCCCGGAGTTGCTGCGCCAGACCGATCATATCCTCGCGCGCATTTATCCCCTGCTGGCCGAACAGGGCATCATCCCCAACGAGGTGCAACAGCAGATGCTGGCCTCCCATGTCAAAGCCATGGTGTGGCGCTCCCACAGCGGCGAGCCCCTGCCAGAGGTTGACCTCAGCCTGTTTGAAGAGATCTCCCCCTTCTCACTGCGTCTCGCCGAACAGGTCGTCAGCTGGCTGGATCAGCTTGCTTATGAGGAGGCACACCTCTTGTCCGTCCATTTTGAAGTCGCCAAAGAAAACGAACTCAGCTCGGTGCAGAACCCGTAACTCAAGGAGAAATCGATATGACAGCCATCAAACTCGTAATCGGAGACCGTCTCGGCAAGGGTCAGAAAGTGGGCGCAGGCGCGGAAGCTGCCGGGGCCAACGTGACCATCATCCCCGGCATGGCCGCTGACATGAAGCTCGGCGACGTGATGAACAAAGAGCAGGCGGATCTCGGCATCTCCTTCTGCGGCAGCGGCGGCGCAGGGGCGATCACCGCCCAGACCAAATACGGCTACAAGTGCCGCTACGGCATGCGCTCCATCGAAGAGGGCGTCACCGCCATCAACGAAGGGTGCGTGGTGCTGGGCTTCGGTTTCATGGACAAGGAAGAGCTGGGCCAGAAGCTGGTCGAAGCCTTCGCCAAAAAGCACGGACGCGCCTGATGAAAGAGAACTTCACCACCCAGGTCATCGTCAACGGCAAGGGGACGACCCGCCAGCAGGCGTTTGCCTCCGCCCTCAGCCAGGTGCAACCCACACTGCTCAAGGACAACCAGCAGGTACTGCTGCGCATTGAGCCGGTCGATGTACAGGTGCTCAAAGCCGAGGAGTCGGTCCGGGTGGAGAAGTTCCTGTTCTTCTTCCTGCCGCGCCAGCGCCGCGAATACCGCGTCCAGCTGGAGATCAAGGTTCAGGTCACCAGTCTGGATGTCGCCAAGGTGACATTCACCCAGGTGTGATGCCTGCGCAGGCACAACCCCACAAGAAGGATACGTTGGATGTTTCTAATCATTTTTATCAAGTCACTCATCATTGGCGGCCTGGTTGGCGTCGGGGTGGGGGCCGGCGCGGCGCGGATGTTCCACGCCCCGACCGTACAGGGCATGGGTGCCTTCCGCACCCTGGGCGAACTCAACTCCTGCGAAGGGGATCCCGCTTCCCACTTCTCGTTTGGTCTGGGCTTCTTCTTCAACGCCTGGGCCTCGACCGTGGCGGCAGGCGCCTTCACCCAGGATGTGGATCACCGCATCATCCCACACTGGGCCACGGCGACACTGCTGTTCAAAAATCGGGATCTCGCCACCACTCTGCACGACCCGAAAAAGATGGCCATCGCCGGCGGCATCATAGGTGCCATCGTGGTCGCCTTCCTCAACAGCACTGCGGCTGCCGTCCCGGCCGCCCTGCAGGTCACTGCGGTCAAGGTGCTGGTACCGGCTGCCAACCTGCTGGTCAATACCGTCATGCCGGTGATCTTCTGGCTGGCCGCCATCGAGGCGGGCAAGAAATCCGGTTTCTGGGCAACCATCTTCGGCGGTCTGGCACAGCTCATCATGGGCAACGCGGTACCGGGTCTGGTGCTCGGCATCCTGATCGGCAAGGGTGTGGAAGAGAGCGGTTGGAACCACGTCACCAAGGTGATGATGGCAGCCATCGTCCTGCTGTTCCTGCTGAGCGGCTTCTTCCGCGGCTTCGACATGAAACTGATTGAATCCTTCCATATGGGTGTCCCCCTGTGGCTGGAAAACGTCCATAACCTGCTGAGCGGCAAATAAGGGGTCACACCATGGATGAGAAACTGAAAAACAACTTCTGGTATGCCGACTGGTCATTCCCCATCTTCGTCGGCCTGCTCTCGGCCGGGGTCTTTGCCGGTACCCACATGTTCTATCTGTACGGGGTTGGTGCCTTCAACGAGGTAGCCTTCGTCGCCATGCTGAAAGCCGGAATGGACACGGGTGCCTACGGCGCGGTAGCCGCGTTCGGTGCCAGCTTCCTGTTCGCCCGCATCATCGAGGGATCCCTGGTGGGGATCCTAGATATCGGCGGCGCCATCCAGACCGGGGTCGGCCTCGGTGTGCCAGCACTTCTGCTGGGAGCCGGCATCGTCTATCCGGTGGAAAACTTCGGCGCCTCGCTGGCAACCGGCATGGGGATTGGTCTGGCCATCGGCTACGTCATCATTCTGGCGCGCAAGTTCACCATCAACCAGAGCAACTCCACTTACGGTGCTGACGTGATGATGGGTGCTGGCAACAGCTCTGGCCGCTTCCTCGGCCCCCTCATCATCCTCTCCGCCATGGGCGCTTCCATCCCCATCGGTATCGGTTCCCTGCTGGGTGCGCTGCTGTTCTACGTGTGGGGCAAACCCATCACCGGCGGTGCCATCCTGGGAGCCATGCTGCTGGGTACCTTCTTCCCGGTCGCCCTTGTGTAAGTACCAGCCGCCCTGCGGGGCGGCTCGCCAGAGGTTCTCAGTATGTACGACATCATCATCAAAGCGGGGCGCCAGGGAGATGGCCAGCTCGTCGATATCGCCATCAGGGAGGGCAAAATCGCTGCCATCGGCTCCCTGCCGGAGATGGCAACGGCGCGGCAGATACTGGATCTCGGCGGCCGGGTGCATGTGAGCGCAGGCTGGATCGACGGCCACACCCACTGCTACCCCGCCTCCCCCATCTATCACGATGAGCCGGACAAGGTAGGCGTAGAGTCCGGCGTCACCACCGTCATCGACGCGGGCAGCACCGGAGCCGACGACGTGGATGACTTCCAGCGGATCGCCGCTGGCGGCAAGACCCGGGTGCATGCCCTGCTCAACATCTCCCGTATCGGTCTGCTGCGCCAGAACGAGCTGGCGGATAGCCGGGACCTCGATATGGATCTCGCCTCGGCAGCCATTCGCCGCCACCCCGACTTTATCGTCGGCATCAAGGCGCGGATGAGCGGTAGCGTGGTAGGTGAGAACGGCCTGCAACCGCTGCGCATGGCCAAGGCCCTGCAACAGGCCCACGGCCAGCTGCCGCTGATGGTGCACGTGGGCAACACGCCGCCGGATCTGGACGAGATCGTCGCTCTGCTGGGGGATGGCGATCTGCTGACCCACTGCTTCAATGGCAAACCGAACCGCATCCTGACCCCGGTTGGCGAACTGCGTCAGACTGTGCGCGAGGCGATGAAACGGGGGCTCTTGCTCGACATCGGCCACGGCGGCGCCAGCTTCAGCTTCGAGGTGGCGGAGCTGGCTATCCGGCAGGGGATCCTGCCCCGCACCATCAGCTCAGACATCTACTGCAAGAACCGCATCAAGGGGCCGGTCTACAGTCTGGCCCACGTGATGTCGAAATTTCTCGCCATCGGCATGACGCTGGAGCAGGTGCTCGCCTGCGTCACCCATCAGGCCGCCGATGCCCTGCGCCTTTCCGGCAAGGGGCGGCTCAAGGTGGATGCCGATGCCGATCTGACCCTGTTCGAGGTCGCCAGCGGCCCGACCCTGTTTATGGATACCGAAGCCCAGTCTCGCCGCGGTGACCAACAACTACAGCCTCTCGCCGTTCTGGTCGGTGGCGAACTGGTTCTGACTCACTATGGGAAATCACACCATGCCTTCTGTTTATGAGAAATATCAGCTCAAACCGGTGATCAACGCCTCCGGGCGCATGACCATTCTCGGCGTCTCCACCCCCGAGCAGGAGGTGGTCGATGCGGTCAATTTTGGCCTTGGCCACTACTTCGAGGTCAAGGATCTGGTCAACAAGACCGGCACCTATCTGGCTGGTTTACTGGATGTGGAAGATGCGGTGGTGGTCTCCTGTGCCAGCGCCGGCATCGCCCAGTCAGTCGCCGCCATGATAGTACGCGGCGATCCCTATCGCCTCGAGCACCTGCATACCCACCCCCATGAGGTGCCGAGTGAAATCGTGCTGCCCAAGGGGCATAACGTCAACTTCGGCGCCCCGGTCGGTACCATGGTCAACCTGGGGGGCGGCAAAGTAGTGGAAGCCGGTTACGCCAACGAGTGCTCCCCTTCCCAGCTGGCAGCAGCCATCAATGCCAACACAGCAGCCATCCTCTACATCAAATCCCACCACTGCGTGCAGAAGAGCATTCTGTCGGTGGCAGAGGCCGCCGAGGTCGCCAAGACCCACGGGCTCCCGCTCATCGTCGATGCGGCTGCCGAAGAGGATCTGCGCCTCTACTACAACCAGGGTGCGGATCTGGTCATCTACAGCGGCGCCAAGGCCATCGAAGGGCCCACCAGCGGGCTGGTACTCGGCAAGCGCCAGTACGTGGAGTGGGTCAAGCAGCAGGCCAACGGCATCGGCCGTGCCATGAAGGTGGGCAAGGAGGGGATCCTCGGCCTCACCCATGCCATCGAGCGCTACCTGGCCAAAGAGAAGGAGAGCGGCGCCGCCATGGTCGCCAAGATGACCCCCTTCATCGAACGTCTCAACCAGCTGCCCGGCGTCACCGCCAAGGTGGTGTGGGACAGCGCCGGGCGCGACATCGCCCGCACCGATATCGCCTTCGACCACCAGCAGATCGGCATGACCACAGTGCAGGTTGTCACCCGTCTGCAGCAGGGCACGCCTGCCATCTACTGTCGTGGCTACAAGGCCAACGAGGGGCATATCGAGATCGATGTGCGCAGCGTCACCGTGCCCCAGCTCGACCAAATCCACTCCGCCATTGCCAACCTCGTTCAGGAGAATCGCTGATGTCCCTTACCCCCAACTACTACCGTGATCGGGTCTGTCTCAACGTGCTGGCAGGTTCCAAAGAGAATGCCGTCGAGGTGTACGACGCAGCCGAAGGCCACGTGCTGGTCGGTGTGCTCTCCAAAAACTACCCGGATATTCCCTCCGCAGTTGCTGATATGAAGGAGTACGCCAAGCTGATCGATAACGCCCTCTCCATCGGACTGGGCGCCGGCGATCCACGCCAATCCGCCATGGTGGCCGAACTGGCCTGCCAGCTGCAGCCCCAGCACGTCAATCAGGTGTTCACTGGCGTTGGCGCCAGTAGGGCGCAGCTCGGCCAGTCGGAAACGCTGGTCAACGGCCTGATCTCCCCCACCGGCATGCCGGGCATGGTGAAGATCTCCACCGGCCCGCTCAGCGCCGGACAGCCGGACGGGATTGTCCCCATCGATACCGCCATCGCCCTGCTCAAGGATATGGGCGGCAGCTCGGTCAAATTCTTCCCCATGGGCGGGCTGGCCTGCCGCGACGAGTATCAGGCAGTGGCCGAGGCTTGTGCTCGCCATGGCTTCTGGCTGGAGCCCACCGGCGGCATCGATCTGGAGAACTTCGAGGAGATAGTGCGGATTGCGCTGGACGCCGGAGTCGAGAAGGTTATCCCGCACGTCTACAGCTCCATCATCGACAGCGCGAGCGGGCACACTCGCCCCGAGGATGTGCGGACTCTGCTGGCCATAGTGAAACGACTGTTGGCCTGATGGCAGTCACGGGCGCCGGTTTAATCACTGACCGGTGCCTGGCTTGTTGATGACCCACTTGTTAACATCGACCCTTTATCTCGCAACAGGAGTCTTGCATACCCCCTATGATCAAGCTGCCACACCCCAGGCTCCATCAACTGCTGATCCAGCTCCATGCCGAACCACTGCCACAGGAGGAGCTGGCTCGTCGCCTCAATGTCTCCTCCCGCACGGTGCGCACCGATGTGGCGACCCTCAACGAACTGATTGCCACGCACGGCGCTCACCTGATCCACCAGCGTGGCAGCGGCTACCAGCTGAAAATCTACAATCAGGGACTGTTCGAGGCTCTGCTGGCGGCCCAGGGTCAGGATAGCGGCCTGCCACGCACCAGCCGGGAGCGGGTGCTGCACCTGCAGATCCTGCTATTGACGGCAGAGCAGGGGATCAAGCTCGATGAGCTGGCTGATACCTGGTATCTGAGCCGGGCGGCACTGCAGGGGGATATGGCGGAAGTCCGCGAGCAGCTCAGCCACTTCAGGCTCAGCGTTGAGAGCAAACCCCGCCTGGGGATGCGCATTCAGGGGGAGGAGACGGCGATCCGGGCCTGTTTAACCCAACTGCTCTATCAGGAGTTGCTGCACAACAACCAGTTGCAAACCCTGCTACCCAACCTCTGCCCCAGCAAGACGATGGAGGTAGTGGGCAATCATATCCATGCCCAGCTTGCCCGACATCAGCTGCGTCTCGCTGACGAGAGCCTGCAGCAGCTCACCATCTACTGCGCCGTTGCCCTGCTGCGTCAGGCATCCGGTCACGAGTTGCGCCACTTCGCCAGCGAGGATCTGACTCTGCCGCTGCTGGCAGTATCTCGCGATATATATGCGGTATTGCCAACCTTGACGCCCCCCGTAGAGGACGAGATCGCCGGTCTCGCAATCCAGATCCAGGCGCGCCTGATTGCCGATACTCCCCAGCTCAGCCCGGCAATGGCCGCCGAGAGCGAACAGCTGGTTGAGCATCTGCTGACCTACATTCATCAACACTACCCTTACGACCTGCGAGGCGACCAACAGCTGCGGGCCGACCTGCAAACCCATATCAGCGCCATGCTGCTACGGGTCAAATACCAGATTGGCAACCACAACCCGCTGGCCGATCACATCAAGCAGTACTACCCCCTCGCCTACGACATCACGCTGGCGGCCATTTCGGAGTGGATCAAGCAGACCCCCTACCGATTGACCCACCACGAGATCGGCTATCTGGTGATCCATATCGGGGTCGGGCTGGAGCGCCATTACGACATCGGCTATACCCGCCGCCCGCAGGCGCTATTGCTTTGCGATGCGGGCAACGCCACCTTCCGGGTGCTGGAAGCACGCATCAAGCGGGAGTATCCCCAGTTGCAGCTGACCACGCTTGAGTCGGTGCGGGATTACGAAGGTCTGGCGCAGATCGCGCAGGACTTTGTCATCAGTACCGTCAAGGTGAACGAAAAAAACGCCCCCGTGGTACTCGTTGCCCCCTTCCCGACCCAATACCAGCTGGAGCAGCTTGGCAAGCTGGTGCTGATCGACCGCACCCGCCCCTACATGCTCGACAAATATTTCGATGCCGACCACTTCATGGTGGTCAAAGAACCCCTTACCCAGGCCGAACTGTTTGCCCGTATCTGTTATCAGCTTGAGGCGGAAGATCTGGTGGAGAGCGGCTTCAGAGCCTCACTGCAGGAGCGGGAGCGGATCGTCTCCACCATGCTGGGAGAAGGGATCGCCCTGCCCCACTCTCTCGGTCTGCTGGCGCGCCGCACTCTGGTGTACACCGTACTGGCACCGCAGGGGATCGACTGGGGCAACGGGGAAATCGCGACGCTCATCTTCGTGCTGGCCATCAGCAAGGCCGATTACGAGGAGGCGATGGGTCTCTACGACCTGTTTCTGGCACTGATGAACGAAAAAGCCAGCAGGAATCTGCTGGCTTGTCAGGATTTTGCCAGCTTCAAAGCACTGGCGCGTACCGGCTCATAACATAGAACGAGGAGTGACTACTCCTCGTTGAAGCCGGAGGTGAACAGCTCCACCACGGCGGCCAGGGCCTCGATCTCTTCGGGGCCCTCAACCTGTACTTCCACCTGCCGCCCTTGCGCGGAATCCAGCATCAGCAAGCCGATGATGCTGTCAGCATCGGCCTCCACACCATCTTCATTGCGCAGCAGCACGTGGGCATCGAAACCCTGCACCAGCTCGAACAGCATCATGGCAGGTCTGGCATGAATACCCAGTTTGTTTTTCACTTCAACCGAGGCGGAAACAGTCATCGGGTCGTCCTATTGGTCCGTCAGGATTGGGGGGCACTCTTGTCGAGAGTGCGGTGGCGGATCTGCACGTTCTTGCCAAGCAAACGGAATGCACTGGCCAGCCGCTCTGCAATAAAGACCGAACGGTGCTGACCACCGGTGCAACCAATGCCGACCGTGAGGTAGCTGCGATTGTTGCGCTCCAGATGGGGCAACCAGGTCGCCAGCATGTTTTCGATCTGCTGGGTAAACAGCATCACGTCAGCCTGCGCCGAGAGGTAGTTGGCGACCGGCTCATCCTTGCCGGTGAAGGGCTTGAGCTCGGGGATCCAGTGCGGATTGGGCAGGAAGCGGGCATCGAACACGAAGTCGGCATCCTTGGGAATGCCGTACTTGAAGCCGAACGACTCGAACACCAGCACCAGCTCGTTCTCTTTCTTCCCAAGCACCCTGGTCTTGATGAGCTCGCTCAGGTCGTGAATGCTGAGGGTAGTGGTGTCGATGCGCAGGTCAGCGGTCGAGGAGATGGGCGCCAGCAGGTGGGTCTCCTCCCGAATCGCCTCATCCAGCGACAGCTTGTTGCGTGAGAGGGGGTGCAAACGGCGGCTCTCGCCATAGCGCTTGAGCAGGGTGCCGTTGTCAGCGTCGAAGAAAAAGCTGGAGAACTCTACTCGCCCCTCATTGCGCACCTGAGCCAGCAGATTTTCCAGTTTCTCCGGATCGCTCGGCAGGTTGCGCACGTCGATGCTGACCGCCAGCTTGTCATACTGGCTTTCCACCGAGACAATCAGCTGGGGCAGCAGATTGACCGGCAGGTTGTCCACACAGTAGTAACCCAGATCTTCCAGCACTCGCAGGGCTACCGTTTTACCGGAGCCCGAACGTCCACTTACCACGATTAACTGCATCTTGTTCCCTCACGCCAAAACGGGTGTCTCATCCTTAGCCTGCTGTCAGGCCGAGGTCATGATCTGATAGAGCTCTTCGTCGCTGGTTGCCTGACGCAACTGGCGGCAAACCGCCTTGTCACCCAGCTTGGAAGCCATCAGAGAAAGGGTCTTGAGATGCTGCTTGCACTCGCTTTCCGGCACCAGCAAGGCAAACAGCAGGTCAACCGGTTGATTGTCGATGGAGTCGAAAGGAATAGGGTCGGCAAAGGTCATAAGGATCGCGGTTGGCGGGAACTCATCGTCAATGCGACCGTGGGGGATCGCAATACCGGCACCGATCCCGGTACTACCCATTTTTTCGCGGGCCAGCAAGCATTCAAACAGCGCCTGACGGGAGGTGCCAAGGCGTTCGGCGGCCAGCTCGCTGATGATCTCGAGGGCGCGTTTCTTGCTGGTACAAGGGACTGCACTCTTGGTGCAGTCCCGACTCAGTATGTGTTCAAGTTGCATGGTTATTTTTTATTTAACTTATCTTTGTGCTTGATGATCTGCCTGTCCAGCTTGTCGAGCAAGGTGTCTATCGCAGCATACATATCGGCATGTTCAGAGTTGGCAAACACTTCGCCACCGCTGACGTGCAATTTGGCTTCCGCTATCTGGTTCAGTTTTTCCACGCTAAGCACCACATGAACATTGTTGATGTGGTCGAAGTGACGCTCGAGTTTGGCAAATTTGTTATTCACATAATCACGCAGAGCTTCGGTGATCTCGACATGGTGTCCGGTCAGGTTAATTTGCATAACATCATCCTTTTGTTTGCCTAAACCAGGCGTTTGCGCTGATTGGAAGGTGGGATAAACAAGGATTCGCGATACTTAGCGATCGTGCGTCTCGCCACCATAATACCCTGTTCGGCCAGCAAATCCGCGATCTTGCTATCACTTAACGGCTTGGCAGGATTCTCTGCCGTGACCAGCTTCTTGATGAGCGCGCGAATTGCGGTCGATGAGCACTCTCCTCCTCCTTCGGTGTTCACATGGCTGGAGAAAAAAAACTTCAATTCGAAGATACCACGGGGGGTATGCATGTACTTCTGGGTCGTCACCCGGGAGATGGTCGACTCATGCATCTCTACCGCTTCGGCGATGTCATTGAGCACCATCGGCTTCATCGCCTCTTCACCATACTCGAAAAAGCCCTGTTGCTGCTCGACAATGCAACTAGCCACTTTCAGCAGGGTGTCATTGCGACTTTCCAGGCTCTTGATGAACCACTTGGCTTCCTGCAAATGGGAGCGGATAAACTGGGTGTCGGTGCTGCTGCGGGCGTTGCGGGCCATGGCGGCATAGGTCTCGTTGACCCGGATGCGGGGGGCGGAGTCGGGATTGAGCTCGACCACCCACTTGCTGCCCTTCTTGACCACGGAGACGTCGGGGATCACGTACTGGGAGTCGCTCTGGATGATGCCGTTGCCGGGGCGCGGCTCCAGCAGCTGGATCAGATCCAGCACCTCCTTGAGGTCGCTCTCCTTGAGTTTTGTCTTGCGGGCGAGGGTGCGGTAATCCCGGTTGCCGAGCAGCTCCATGTGCTCGAGGATCACCTCCTTGGCCTCGTTGAGCCAGGGGGTCTGCGGGTCATATTGATCCAGCTGGATCAGCAAACACTCCTGCACCGAACGGGCAGCAATGCCGACCGGATCGAAGTGCTGCACCCGCTTGAGTACCGCCTCGACCTCATCGAGTTCCACCTCTACGTCATCGCTAGTGACTGCAGCCTGGATATCCTCCAGCGCAACGGTCAGATAACCGGATTCGTCGATGGCATCGATGATGGCGAGCGCGATGGCGGCATCCACATCGCTGAACGGTGTGAGCCGCATCTGCCACAACAGATAATCCTGCAGGTTTTCGGTGGTCTCTCCCTGATAGACGCTATCTTCCCCATCGTGGATGGGGCCCGCGCTCTGGGCGGTGCCGGCAGAGTAAACCTCGTCCCAGGTGGTATCCACCGGCAACTCATCCGGCATCTGCTCTTGGGCCATGGCATCGCTGGAATCCAGCTGGCTGGCATCGACCGGCGCTTCCGGACTGGTCTCTTGCGCCTCGCTCTCTTCCTGCTCCAGCAGAGGGTTGTTTTCGAGCGCTTGCTGAATTTCCTGCTGAAGTTCCAGAGTGGAGAGCTGGAGCAGACGAATCGCTTGTTGTAATTGCGGCGTCATGGTCAGGGACTGACCGAGACGCAACTGTAATGTCGGCTTCATCTACGTCGGGATATCCTTATGTTCAGCGAGGCACTCGTCAAAGGAAATGAAGGCATGCCCCCTTACTATAGACTGAATTGATCGCCCAAATAGACGCGCTTGACCTGCTCATCGGCAAGGATGTCAGCCGGTGCACCTTCGGCAATCATCTTGCCGTGGCTGACGATATAGGCCTTCTCACATACGTCCAGAGTCTCTCTGACGTTGTGGTCGGTAATCAAGACGCCAAGGCCCCTATCTTTCAGATGCTGAATGATCTTCTTGATGTCTATCACAGAAATCGGGTCAACCCCTGCAAAGGGTTCATCCAGCAGAATAAAACGCGGCTCGGCCGCCAGCGCACGGGCGATCTCTACCCGACGGCGCTCACCGCCGGAGAGGCTCTGACCCAGGTTGTCGCGAATGTGGGTGATGTTGAACTCTTCCAGCAGTTGCTGAACCTTGTCCTCACGCTCCTCACGGCTCAACCCCTTGCGGGTCTGCATCACCCCCATCAGGTTGTCGAACACCGACAGGCGACGGAAGATGGAGGCCTCCTGCGGCAGGTAACCGATGCCGTTACGGGCCCGCACATGCATGGGCTGCAGGCTGATGTCCTGATCGTCGATAGTGATGAGACCGGCATCGCGCTGCACCAGCCCCACGATCATGTAGAAGGAGGTGGTCTTGCCCGCCCCGTTGGGGCCGAGCAGGCCGACAATCTGGCCGGTGCCCACTTCAAGGCTGACGTCACTCACCACCATGCGGCGCTTGTAGCTCTTCTGCAGGCCCACTGCTTTTAACACTGCCATGGCTTATTTTCCCTGCTTCTTCTGGTCGGCGGGCTTGTCGAAATTCTCTACCTGATCCGGCAGGAACACGGTTTTGACCCGCTGGCTCGGGCTCTTGCTCTCGGCAATCATCTTCTGTTTGACGATGTCGTAGCGGATCAGATCGCCATTGACCTGGCTATCTTCCTGCTTGAGCTGACCGTTGCCGGTGATGGTCACCAGCCGGTTCTTCAGCTCGTAGCGGATGGTATTGCCGTGGGCATTGACCGGCTTGCCGTTATCCAGGATCTGGAAGAAGGTGGCGGGCTTACCGTAGGCAGTCATCACCTCGGCTCCTTTCTCGCCGGAACGGGTCACTACCACCTTGTCAGCCTTGATCCGGATGGTGCCCTGATTGATGGTCACATCCTCTTCGAAGGTGATGCGATTGTCCTGCATCTCGGCCACCTGTTTGACGGCATCGACGTAGACCTTCTCGGCAAAGTCGGACTCTTTGGCGGTCACCGCACCACACAACAACAGGGCTGCGAGGGCCAGATTAGCGTTTTTCATTGAAATAGATGGCATGGCCTTGATCCAGTAACTCAAAATATTTGCGGTCCAGATGGCCCTTGAGGCCAACCCCTTGGGTCTGGAAATCCCGACCCAGAATGTTCACTTCCCGGTTGCTGCGCACATCCTGTGTCACCAGATCCAGCTCCAGATAGGGGGTATCCAGTGTGGAGATGAAAGAGGTGGGCAGCAGACCATCCAGATGCACTTTGTCCCGCAGGATGACGTTGTCGCCGGTGTTGAGCACGCCGGTTTCGGCGGTCACCTTCCACTCGGCAGCACCCTGATCGTCATACATGTAGACCACCGGCTTGTCGAAGGTGGCCTGCTCGAGGATTTGATAATACTCGGCGTAGGTCGACTCCAACCGCTCGGTGCGCTTGCCGTTGATATCAAAACGGGTGGTCACCAGATCTTTGGCGACAAAATCCGGCTGATAGTTTTCGATTTTGACGGCGCTCTCAGGCACCAGCTCAACCTTGCCCAACTGCCAGGCAACCAGTGCGACCAGAAACAGCAGGGCAAACAACAGGGTCTGTCTGCTCATACCGAGGCCTCGGGCTGATAATCGTCGTGGCCCTGCGCCTGCAAAATGAGGTCACACACCTCTCGCACCGCGCCCATGCCACCGCCAAGCCGGGTCACCATATCGGCACGACTCAGCACCAGCGGATGGGCATCGGCCACGGCAATGCCGAGCCCACAGACCTGCATCACCGGCAGATCGATGGTGTCATCGCCCATATAGGCAGCCTGTTCAGCAGTCAGCCCCAGCTTGGCCAGCAGCGCTTCGAAGTGAGGCAGCTTTTTATCAGCCCCCTGCACCACATGAGCCACACCCAGGCTTTTCATCCGATCGCTCACGATACGGGAGTTGCGCCCGGTGATGATGGCGATCTCGATCCCGGCATTGAGCAGCGCTCGCATGCCCGCACCATCGCGGGTGCAGAAGGTTTTCAGCTCTTCGCCGTTGTTTCCCATGTAGATGAGGCCGTTGGAGAGCACCCCGTCCACATCGCACACCAGCAGGCGGATTTGCGCCGCCTTCTCAAACTGGCTGCGCGTCACCGGACCATAGAGGGTCGGTACGTTTTGCATCAAATTACTCCGGCTTTCAGCAGGTCGTGCATGTTGAAGGCGCCGAGCGGGCGTTTCTCTTCATCCACGACCAGTAATCCGTTGATTTTTCTCGTTTCCATCAGCTTGACGGCTTCTGCAGCCATCATCTCTGGACCTACGGTAACACAGTTGGCCGTCATCACACGGCTGATGGGGGTGTGATGGATATCGATCTGCTGGTCAAGAATGCGGCGCAGGTCGCCATCGGTAAAGAGCCCGGCCAGCAGGCCATTGCCATCGACCACCGCCGTCATACCGAGCCCCTTGCGGCTCACTTCCAGCAGCGCCTGGCTGATGGTGGCATCTATCCCCACCCGGGGCAACAGATCGCCACTGTGCATCAGGTCGCCAACCCGCAGCAACAGACGCTTGCCGAGCGACCCGCCCGGGTGAGAGAGGGCGAAGTCATCGGCGGTAAAACCGCGTGCTTCCAGCAGGGCGACCGCCAGGGCATCGCCCATGACTAAGGTTGCCGTGGTACTGGAAGTGGGTGCCAGACCCAGCGGGCAGGCCTCTTTCTCCACCTTGATGCACAGGTGCACGTTGGCCTCTTTGGCCATAGTGGAGGCGGGATTGCCGGTCATGCAGATGAGCGGAATGCCGCGGCGCTTGAGTACCGGCAGCAGGGCCAGGATTTCGTCGCTCTCGCCGGAGTTGGAGATGGCGATGATAAGGTCGCCGCTGGAGATCATCCCCAGATCGCCGTGACTCGCTTCTCCCGGGTGAAGGAAGAAGGCAGGTGTGCCGGTGCTGGCGAGGGTGGCGGCGATCTTGCTGCCGATATGGCCCGATTTGCCCATGCCGGTGACCACTATCTTGCCACCGCAGCGCAGCACCATCTCGCACGCCTTGTCGAAGGCGTCGTTCAGATACTGATAGAGTCCATCAATGGCTTGCTTTTCTGTGTCCAACACCGCGCGGGCACTGCGACGAAAATCGAACAGTTCAGACACTTTCTCAGGCTTTACAGACATAAAGACACAGCTCCGGGCCGAAATTAGCTGCGGGATTATAAAAAAGTCTGCCCGGATAAGCGAATCGGATGGCAAGTCCCGCTCTCGATGACGCACTTTGTTACAGAAAACTGTCGTGCAAATGGGCTTGCAGCCTGTTCAATAGTTGTTCCTTGCTGTTGCTTAGACCTAGACTACCCCATAAAATTCGCACCTCATTTACACCGGATGGACAATTGTTTGAACAATGACCTGATCACCATCTCCGACCTGACCTTCAGTCACGGAGATCGGCTGTTGTATGACGGGATCAACCTGACCATTCCTCGTGGCAAGGTGACCGCCGTCATGGGCCCGAGCGGCATCGGTAAAACCACCCTGCTGCGGCTGATCGGTGGCCAGCTCAAGCCGGAGTCCGGTCACATTCTGTTTGACGGGGAAGATATCCCCACCCTCTCCCGCTCGCGCCTCTATGAAGTGCGCAAACGGATGAGCATGCTGTTCCAGAGCGGCGCCCTGTTTACCGGCATGACGGTCTACGACAACGTGGCCTTCCCGCTGCGGGAGCACTCCGGCCTGCCGGAGGAGCTGATCCACACCATCGTCATGATGAAGCTGCAGGCGGTGGGCTTGCGCGGCGCGGCGAAACTGATGCCCTCCGAGCTCTCCGGCGGCATGGCACGCCGGGCGGCGCTGGCACGGGCAATTGCGCTCGATCCTGACCTCATCATGTATGACGAGCCGTTTGTCGGGCAGGACCCCATCACCATGGCGGTGCTGGTCAAGCTGATCAAGGAGCTGAACGATGCCCTCGGTATCACCTCCGTCATCGTCACCCACGATGTGAAAGAGGTGCTGAGCATCGCCGATTACGCCTACATCATTGCCAATCGCAAGGTGGTGGCGCACGGCACGCCGGACCAGCTGCGCGAGGAGCACAATCCCGAAGTCGAGCAGTTCCTCAAAGGATTGCCCGATGGTCCTGTTCCGTTTCATTTTCCGGCAGGCGATCTGCTACAGGATCTCTGATGTTGATAAGTCAAATAAGCAAGCTGGGGCGGGTCGGAGTGCGGTTTATCAGCTCCGTCGGTCGCGCCACCATCATGTTGTTCCATGCGCTGGCGGGCAAACCCGAACCGCGCAAGCACTTCCCGCTGCTGATCCAGCAGTTGTATGTGGTGGGCGTACAGTCGGTGGCCATCATTCTGGTCTCCGGCCTGTTCATCGGCATGGTGCTCTCGCTGCAGGGTTACAACGTATTGAAGGATTTCGGCGCCGAGCAGAGCCTGGGGCCGCTGGTTTCCCTCTCCCTGCTGCGGGAGCTGGGTCCTGTGGTCACGGCGCTGCTGTTTGCCGGCCGTGCCGGTTCGGCCCTGACCGCTGAAATCGGCCTGATGAAGGCCACCGAGCAACTTTCAAGCCTAGAGATGATGGCGGTCGACCCACTGCGCCGGGTGGTTGCCCCCCGCTTCTGGGCTGGCGTCATCAGCATGCCGCTGCTGGCCTTTATGTTCAGCCTGATCGGCATCTTCGGCGGCAAGCTGGTCGGTGTGGACTGGCTCGGCGTGGACGAAGGGGGCTTCTGGTCTGCCATGCAGGCCTCCGTCGACTGGCATGAAGACATCATGCAGGGCGCCATCAAGAGCCTGATTTTCGCCCTGGTGGTCACCTGGATTGCGCTCTTTAACGGCTATGATGCCAAGCCGACCTCGGCCGGGATCAGTCAGGCCACGACCCGTACCGTGGTCCACTCATCCCTCGCCGTGCTCGGCCTGGATTTTATACTCACTGCAGTCATGTTTGGATAAGGTAAAGATGAAGTTCAGCAAAGTAGAATTCCTGGTCGGCACCTTCATGCTGGCTGGCATCGGTGCCATTCTGGCACTGGCCCTGCAAGTGGCCGGTTTGAGCTTCAAACCGGAAGGAGAAACCTATACCCTGCGCGCGCATTTCGATAATATCGGCGGCCTGAAAGTCCGTTCGCCGGTCAAGGTCGGCGGCGTGGTGGTAGGCCGAGTCAGCGACATCGTACTGGACCCGAAAACCCAGGTGCCCGAAGTGACCCTGATGATGCAAAAGAGCGCTGGCGAGTTCGCCGATACCAGCTCCCTCTCCATCCTCACCTCCGGTCTGCTCGGCGAGCAGTACATCGGTCTGGCCCCCGGCTTCAGTGATGAGGAGATGGGCACCGAGATGCTCAAGGATGGCGACCTGATTGAAGACACCAAATCCGCCATCGTGCTGGAAGATCTGATTGGCAAGTTCCTCTACAGCCAATCCTCCGACAGCAAATCAGACAGCAAGAAGGAGTAACCATGTTCAAGAAAATCGCCCTGCTGCTGGGTCTGATGACCAGCATGCTCTTTTCCCTGTCTGCCCAGGCCGCAGTCGATGCCACCGACCCCAATGCGCTGGTGGATCAGGCTGCCAAGCAGACCTTTGCCCGCCTGAAAGCCGATCAGGCCCAAGTGAAAAGCAATCCGGATCACCTGCGGGTGATCATCCGCGAAGAGCTGCTGCCCTATGTGGACAACCGCTTCGCCGCCTACAAGGTGCTTGGCAACCAGATTAAAGAGACCACCGAAGCGCAGCGCAATGCCTTCGTCGAGGTGTTCACCGAGTACATGGTGAGCTCCTACGCCGATGCGTTGGCCCATTTTGACAAGCAGACCGTCAAGGTCGAGCCGGGCAAAGCTCCCAGCGGCAACATCACCGCCGTCAACGTCAGCGTGAAAGAGGCCGGCAAGCCGGACATCTTCCTCGAGTTCAAGCTGCGCAAGAACAACAAGACCGGCGAATGGAAAGCCTTCGACATGGTGGCAGAGGGGATCAGCCTGCTCTCCGCCAAACAGAGCGAGCTCGGCGGTTTGATCCGCCAGAACGGCATCGATGCGGTGATCGCCCAGTTGCGCGAACACAACGCCAAGCCGCTGGTACTCAAGCCATGACCCTCAGCGGTGAGCTGCAGGCGCCACAGGTCAATGACCTGTGGCAACGCCGCGCCGAATGGTGGCAGGACGACCAGCTCGAGCTCGGCGGCGTCACCACCCTCGACTCTGCCGGACTGGCCCTGCTGGTCAAATGGGCCAAAGCCGTATTAGCGCGAGGCGCCACACCGCAACTGGTGGGCGCCTCCAGTGATTTCTATACCCTGGCCAACCTCTACGGGGTGGCCGGGCTGTTTCAGTCAACCCCGCTCACAACTGAGGACGCATAATGCAAGTCTCTGAAATTGAAGCGATACTCCTTGAGGCTCTGCCATTGTCCGAAGTCCATGTCAAAGGGGACGGTAGTCACTACCAAGTGATCGCCGTCGGTGACATGTTTGACGGCATGAGCCGGGTCAAGAAGCAGCAGGCCATCTATGCCCCGCTGATGGACAAGATCGCCAGCAACGCCATTCACGCCCTCTCCATCAAAGCGTTCACCGACGCCGAGTGGAAACGCGAACGTAAATTCCTATTGCCCTCCTGATTTGGTAACGAAGTAAAAATGGACAAATTCAAAATCGATGGTCGTTGTACTCTCAACGGCGAAGTGACCATCTCCGGCGCCAAAAACGCCGCGCTGCCGATCCTGTTCGCGACCCTGCTCTGTGATGAAGAGGTACACCTCTCCAACGTGCCGCGCCTGAAAGATGTGGGCACCACCATCAAGCTGCTGGAGATGCTGGGCGCGACCACCAAGGTCAACGGCAACGTCACCGTGCTGACCGGTGCGGTGAACAACCACGTCGCTCCCTACGAGCTGGTGAAGACCATGCGCGCCTCCATTCTGGCGCTGGGCCCGCTGGCCGCCCGTTTCGGCGCCGCTGATGTCTCCCTGCCAGGCGGTTGCGCCATCGGAGCCCGTCCGGTCAACCTGCACGTCCACGGCCTGGAGCTGATGGGCGCCAAGATCACCATCGAAGATGGTTACATCAAGGCCCGTGTCGATGGTCGCCTGAAAGGCGCTCACATCCTGATGGATATGGTCTCCGTGACCGGTACCGAAAACCTGATGATGGCCGCCACCCTGGCTGATGGCCGCACCGTGATCGAAAACGCCGCACGCGAGCCGGAAGTGGTCGATCTGGCCAACTTCCTCAATACCCTGGGTGCCAAGATCCAGGGGGCGGGCACCGACACCCTGACCATCGACGGTGTCGAGCGTCTGCACGGCGGCAACTACAGCGTGCAGCCTGATCGCATCGAAACCGGTACCTTCCTGGTGGGTGCAGCGGTCACCGGCGGCAAGATCACCTGCCGCAAGACCGACCCGACTCTGCTGGAAGCGGTACTGGTCAAGCTGGAAGAGGCTGGCGCCCTGATTGAGAAAGGTGAAGACTGGATAACCCTCGACATGACTGGCCGCACGCTCAAGCCGGTTACCATCAAGACTGCCCCCTACCCTGCATTCCCGACCGACATGCAGGCACAGTTCACTGTGCTGAACGCCGTCGCCAAAGGCACCGGCATGGTCACCGAGACCATCTTCGAGAACCGCTTCATGCACGTTCCCGAACTGGTACGGATGGGCGCAGACATCGAACTGCAGGGCAATGTGGCCATCTGCCGTGACACCGAGCAACTCAAGGGTGCCCAGGTGATGGCGACCGATCTGCGCGCCTCCGCCAGTCTGGTACTGGCCGGCTTCGTGGCCGAAGGTTCCACCATCGTCGACCGTATCTATCACATCGACCGTGGCTACGAAGACATCGAGCAGAAGCTGCAGGGTCTGGGTGGCCGCATCGAGCGCATCAAGGGCTGATAGCCCCCTGATCGCTGGCCGATAAAAAGGCCCCCTCGCGTTGGTGAGGGGGCCTTTTTCATGGTTTCGGTTCAGTTGAAACCGGGATCAGTGGCCCGCCAGCTTCATATTCTCTACCAGCACCGAGCCGGTCTTGAGGCTGGAGCGCTCATCCTCGTCACGACCCACCGCCACGATATGGCTGAACATCTCGGCCAGATTGCCGGCGATGGTGATCTCCTCGACCGGATAGGCTATCTCGCCATTCTCGACCCAGAAACCGGCAGCGCCGCGGGAGTAGTCGCCATTGACGATATTGACCCCCTGCCCCATCAGCTCGGTCACCAGCAGGCCGGTGCCCATCTCCTTCAGCATGCCCTGAAAATCCTGGCCAGTATTGGAGACCTGCCAGTTGTGGATGCCACCGGCGTGACCCGTAGTGGTCAACCCCAGCTTGCGAGCGGAGTAGGAGGTAAGCAGCCAGCTCATCAGCTCGCCGTTACGGATGATATCCATGTCGCGGGTACGCACCCCTTCGCCATCGAACGGGGTACTGGCAAGCCCGCCCAGCAGGTGGGGGAACTCCTGAATAGTGAGCCACTCGGGCAGGATCTGCTTGCCCAATTTGTCGAGCAGGAAGCTCGACTTGCGATAGAGGTTGCCGCCGCTGATGGCCATCACCAGATGGCCCCACAGGCCGGAGGCTGTGTCAGGGTGGAACAGCACAGGCGCATGACGGGTAGAGATCTTGCGGGCGCCGAGGCGGGAGACGGTACGCTCAACGGCTTCGTCGGCAATGCGCTGCGGGCTCCAGAGCCCGTCGAGGGTACGGCTGGAGGAGTAGCCGTAATCCCGTTGCATGTCGCCATCCTGCTCGCCGATCAGCACACAGCTCAGCGAGTTGCGCGACGCCGCATAACCTTTGACGAAGCCGTGGCTGTTGCCATAGACCTTGATGCCTAGATGGCTGGAGAAACCGGCGCCGTCGGAGTGCTTGATACGGGCATCGCGACCAAGCGCCAGCCGCTCGCACTCGATGGCCAGTTCGATACCGCGCTGGGGATCCAGTTCGATTTGGTGGCACAGTTGCAGATCGGGGGCATCCCAGGCCAGCAGTTCGGCGTCCGCCAGACCGGCGCAATCATCGGCCGAGGTGTGGCGGGCAATCTCGATGGCCGCTTCAACGGCGGCACGAATGGCGGGTTTGCTCAGATCTGTGGTCGAGGAGGAACCCTTGCAACCATCGCGATAGACGGCGATGCCGAGGGCACCATCTTTATTGAATTCAATGCTTTCCAGTTCACAACCCCGGGTGTTCACCGACAACCCGGTCTGCTTGCTGATGGAGACTTCGGCCAGCGAGGCGCCCAGTCCTTTGGCTATCTCCAGGGCTTCGGCAACCACGGCCTCGAGATGGGCTTGATCCTGGCGGATTTGGTCTTGCTGATCCATAACTCACATCTGTATGAAAGAAGGAAAGGGGGGTAAGCATATCAGACCCCTGCGCCCAGCGGGAGAAGCTGGTAACATATCCACCAAACGTGAATGACAGGAATCAAGAGACCGATGAGTCAATATCAAGACGACAACGAGTTCGAAGACTGGGGCCCCAGCAAGAGCCAGCTCAAGCGCGATGCCGAAGCATTGCAGAAAATGGGGGAAGAGATCGTCTCCCTCAGCCACAGCGAGCTGGAAAAAATCCCGTTGGATGAAGAGCTTGCAGAAGCTGTCGAGCTGGGTCGCAAACTCAAGCCGAAGAAGGATGAGTCCTTCCGTCGCCATCTGCAGTTCATCGGCCGCCTGATGCGCAGCCGCGATATCGAGCCGATTGCCGAAGCGCTCTCCATCATCAAGAACCGTCACTCCACCGTGAATGCACGCCTGCATCGCCTGGAGCAGTGGCGCGAGCGCCTGATCACCGAAGGTGACAGCGCCCTCAACGAGCTGATGTCCCAGTTCCACGAGCTGGATCGCCAGAAGCTTCGCCAGCTGATCCGCTCTGCCAACAAGGAGCGGGAGCTGAACAAGCCGCCGGTCGCCTACCGCGAGATGTACCAGTATCTGCGCGGCGAGATCGAAGACCTGCTGTGATCCCCGAAACACGCCTCCCCTCGGGGAGGCGTGTTTCTATTGATGCCTTTTCCTCTCCACATCCCCCCGCCATCCCTGCGCGTTTAATATATCCACCATTTTGCTACCCCAGCCATAACGTCCCATCTCAACAGCCCCGTTAAACCGCCGCTTCAGAGCAGTTCAAGAAAAATCCGTTAACAATTTGGCATCATTTTGTTTGACATATTGAACGGCCTTGGCAGACTGAAGAGAGGATCCATGCCGTCGCTGCCCAGGCTGACCAACGATTCTGCCACCCGGCCCGACGCGGGATCCCATGACCATGCCTTGAGGCATGCCCTTGCCCTACCGGTTTGCAAGGGCCTGCCCAAGGCGCAGGATGAGACTTCAACGCCAAGGATAATCAAGGTGCCCTATGCCAAATCCCCAGCCTCCCGCCACCCGTAAACCTGTCGTGCTGATGACCATGGGCGCCCAGCCCCGCAACGGCCACGCCTATCAGGTGATGACCCACAAATACATCATGCCGCTGGTGGAAATAAGCGGCTGCGTCCCGCTGCTGGTACCCACCTGCTGCGGCACCGCCGATCTGGAGCAGTATCTGGATCTCGCCGATGGGGTCTATCTGAGCGGCGCCGGTTCCAACATCGATCCGGCCCTCTACGGTCAGGAGAACCTCACGCCGGAAAAACAGCAGGACAGGGATCGCGACCTGTTCGATCTGCCCCTCATCAAGGGAGCGCTTGCCCGTGGTTTGCCGATCCTCGGGATCTGCCGCGGCATGCAGGAGATCAACGTGGCGCTGGGGGGAGACATTCATCAGAAGGTCTATAACGAGCCGGGTTATGACGATCACCGGGAGGATGCAGACGATCCGGTCGACGAGCAGTATGGGCCGAGCCATCAGATCAAACTGCTGCCCGGCAGCTGGTTTGCCGAGCTGATGGGGGAAGAACAGATTCCGGTCAACTCCCTGCATGGACAGGGCATTAACCGGTTGGGGAAGGGTCTGGAGCCGTTGGCCCACGCCGAAGATGGGCTGATCGAGGCACTTCATGCTCCCGCACTGTCACCCTTTTTGCTGGCAGTGCAGTGGCATCCGGAGTGGAAGGCCAATGAAAACCCCCACTCCATCAAGATCTTTCAAGCCTTTGGCGATGCCTGCCGCCAACGCAGTGCATTGATGGCAGCGAGTTAACCCCTCATCGATTCAGTCGCCAAACCCGCGCGCCTTGAGCTTGGGCAGTCCACCCCGCTCGGGGCGCAAGGTGCGGCAGATATCCATCCCCTTGAGCCCGCGCTGGATATGGTCAGGCGAATGGCCAAACACCATACCGTTGCTGCGGTAGAGGTTGTTGTCATCCAGCTCGAACTTCTCGCCGCCGATCAGCAACTGCTCGCGGCCATTGACCGTGTCACCCCGCTTGATGGGCACCTTCATGTCGCTCAGCACCTCGCCGGTGGCACACCCCTCGCGCCAGCGTGCCTCGCTGGAGAAGGGGGTAATGGCTATTTCACGCCAGGAGCCATCCCGGAATTCGACCCGATATTTCTCGGCCAGCAGGTCGCAGCCAGCCAATGGCAACAGGGCCATCAAACAGATGATTTTCTTTGAAAATTTCACTCAATCGCACTCCTTTGCCCGGTTCTGCACAGGATAAATAAATTGCCGCCCCAACGCACCATTTCCCCGCGCCGTAGCAGCTATGCTGGAAATAAAACCACAATAAGGTGCTGCTATGGCTGGCGAAAACCTCACCGCGCTACCGACGCTGATCTGGATTGGCGAACACCCGTTCTGGACCCTGCTCACCCTCTCCCTGATGCTGATCCACTTCTGGCGCCGTCCGGGACAGCGACGGGAGCTGCTCTCCGAGCTCAGTTTCGTGATGATAAGCGCGGTGGTGATCCTGCTGATCCAGCTGGAAGGGGGCTGGTTCAAACTGCCGCTGCCCCATCAATTGCTGATCGAGATCTCCACCCTGCTGGCTGGCCTGATACTGGTCAAGATATGGGGGATCCTGCTGTTCGAGTTTCTGCTCCCCCTCTGCCATGTGCGGATCCCGCGGATCATCGCCGATATCGTCATCACCATCGGCTATATCGGCTGGGGTCTGTTTCGCCTCTACGCCTCCGGCATGGCGCTCGGGGAGATAGTCACCACCTCGGCGGTCATCACTGCGGTCATCGCCTTCGCCATGCAGGACACCTTGGGCAACCTGCTGGCCGGGGTCTCCATTCAGCTCGACAACTCCATCGCCATCGGTGACTGGCTGCAAGTCGACACCACCCAGGGCCGGGTGGTGGAGATCAACTGGCGTGCCACCACCATCGAGACCCGCAACTGGGAGACAGTCGTCATCCCCAACAGCCACCTGCTTAAACAGCGCTTCACCGTGCTCGGGCGTCGCCGTGGCGAACCCTTGCAGTGGCGGCGCTGGGTCTGGTTCGATCTGACCCTGGATACCCTGCCGACCCAGATCATCGCGCTGATCGAGAAATCCCTGCGGGAGACCAAGCTCCCCTGTGTCGCCAAGCATCCGCAACCGGACTGCCTGCTGATGAATGTCGAGGGGGGCATCGCCCGCTATGCGGTGCGCTACTGGCTCACTGACCTGGCTCGCGACGATCCGACCGACTCCATGGTGCGCAGCCTGATCGATGCCGCCCTGCGCCGCAACGATCGCCGCCTCACCCCGCCGATCTTCAACGTCTTTATGGCCAAGGAGAAGCAGCATCTGGATGCCCGCCACAAGCGCCACACCGCCGAACGAACCGATACCCTGCGCAAGCTGCCGCTGTTTGCCATGTTGCAGGAGAACGAGCTGCTTCAGCTGGCCGATCAGGTGAAGTTCGCCCCCTTCGTTAGCGGCGACATCATGCTGGAGCAGGGGGATGTCTCCAGCTGGCTGTTCGTGCTGGTCAAAGGGGAAGCCGAGATGGTGGTCAATGTCGAGGGGCGAGAACTGAAGCTTGGTACGCTCAACGCGGGAGACTTTTTTGGCGAACTGAGCCTGCTCACCGGGGAGCCCAGCTCCTTCACGGTACGGGCGGTGGCCACCGTCGAAACCTATCGCATCAATCAGGCAATGTTTCAGGAGCTGGTGATGCAGCGCGAGGCGCTGGTCGAGCCCCTCTACCGGGTGCTGAGCGACCGCCAGCAGGAGCAGCGGGCGCTGCTGGAGCGGGAGGCGGAAGCCATGAAACAGCCACCACAACAGCTTGATCTGCTTGATAAACTGATGAAGCTGTTCGGCGGAAGATGACGTAGCATGGCATCGTATTGAGGACGTGAAGAGAGAACCGCAGCCATGTTACTGACCACCCTGGCCCTTGCCGCCAGCCTGCAATTTGATTGTCCCGCCACCATCGAGACTCGCCAGCAGCAGCTGACCCCGCAGCAGGGCTGGCAGGCGTTTACCCGCAATGACGATGGCAAACCGGACGAAACCCTCAGTCACCGGCTCGATAATCTGGCCCTGTTCGACGGAGATCCTGCCGAGCTGGCCCAGCTCAAACCGGATAATGGCGACAGCGACGAGATCCACTACTGGAGCCAGCTCGATAGCAGCCTGCGCCCCCTCTATCTGGTCTGCCGCTATCAGAACAGCGCCATCACCCTGCAGCAGGCGCTGCCCGCCGGTATTAGCTACTGCCGCGTCAACCAGCGCGACCGCTACACCCTGCTCGGGCTGGTTTGTCGCAAATAGCGGACGTAACCCCTTGCTATATATCGCTATTCGATGACAGCCATTACCGCCTGAGCCGGGCCACCCGCCAGCGCCATCAGAGCAGCAGCTCGGCCAGCTCCTCCAGTGCCGTCAGCTCCACGTCCGGCAACAGTTGCAGCTGTTGCCACGGTTGCTGCCGTTCGTTGAGCCAAGCGGCGCGAAAGCCATGCAGACGGGCACCCAGTACATCGGTCTCGGGATGATCCCCCACATGGAGGATCCGCTCTGCTGGCAACTTGAGGGTGCTGCGGGTCTGCTCAAACATATCCGGTGCCGGTTTCATTCTGGCGCCCGCCCCCGCCTTGCAGACCAGCGTGAAGTAGCGAGCCAGCCCTGCCTGCGCCAGATCCAGATTGCCGTTGGTGATGACCACCAGCGGATAGCGTTCGGCCAGTCTGGCCAGCAGCTGATGAGTGGACTCGCTCACCTCGATCTTCGAGCGCTCTGCCAGAAACGCAGCAAACACCTGCTCCGCCTCGCGACTGGCCTGCTGGTCGGCCATCCCCCCCTCGACCATGGCGGTACGGATGGTCTGCTGACGCGCCAGGCTGACATCGTGGCGCAACTCGGGGTTGGCCAGCAACACGGCGCGTTTTAACTCCAGCCAGCGCGGCTTGTCGAGCATGGCGGTGGCCAGATATTCGCTACGCAGATGGCTCAGCATCCACTGCTCGGCGCGCACGATGGCGGGGCCGTTGTCATAGAGGGTGTCATCGAGGTCAAACGATATGGCAGCAACCGGCTGCCAGCGGCGATAGAAGTGCATGGACTCTCCTCTGCAACGGGGCTCAGGGCCCGTTATTCATCGTCCTGCGCATCCGGGTCACGCTTGGCCCTGGGGTGAGCGCTGTCGTAGACCTTGGCCAGATGCTGGAAGTCGAGGTGGGTATAGATCTGGGTGGTAGAGAGGTCGGCATGGCCCAGCAGCTCCTGCACCGCCCGCAGATCGCCGGAGGACTCCAGCATATGGGTGGCGAAGCTGTGGCGCAGCTTGTGGGGATGGACGTGGGCGTTGAGCGCCTGCTTGTTGCCCCAGCCATCAAGGCGAGCCTGCACCGAACGGGCCGACAGCCGCTGCTTGCGGCTGGAGACAAACAGCGCCTCGCTCTCGTCCCCGGCCAGCAGCGGGCGCACCTTGAGCCACTTCTGCAGCCACTCGACCGCCATCCGGCCGATGGGCAGCACCCGCTCCCGTGAGCCCTTGCCGGTCACCTTAAGCTGGCGGTCGTCGAGCTTCAGATCCACCAGATTGATCCCCACCAGCTCGGCCAGACGCAGCCCTGAGGAGTACATCAGCTCCATGATGGCGCGATCCCGCACCGCCAGCGGATCCTGCTCGTCGGTGATGTTGAGCAGCTGGTGCATCTCGTCCACATCGAGGTTTTTCGGCAGCGGCCGCCCCTGTTTGGGGGTGACGATGCCACGGGCCGGATTGGCGGTCAGCCGCCCCTGCCGCACCTGCCAGTCACAAAAGCTGCGCAGGGCCGAGACCTTGGTGGAAAGGGAACGAGGAGCAAGGCCCGCCTTGTGCATCCGGGTCACCAGAGTGCGCACCTGACTCGCCTCGAGCCGACCCCAGTCAGTGAGCCCGAGGGCCACCAGCTCGGCGGTCATCGCCTCCAGATGGGCTTGATAGTTATTGCGGGTATGAGGGCTGAGCTGGCGCTCGACCCTCAGGTATTCGATAAAGGCCGCCAGCTCGTCCGCCAGTGCCGCAGGCAGTGCCGGTGCGACGACGGGAGCTTTGGCGGGTGCCCTGGCCGGTGTTCTAGCCATGAGTCAACTCGGGCAGACGCAGTTGCAGCAGGCGCCCCAGTTGGCCCAGCAGCAGGGTGTCGTTGTGGGGAGTAAAGTGGCCGGGATCCGAGCTGGCGAAGGCCAGCACACCGAGATCGCCGAGCCGCATCAGGGCCACCGAGTTGACCAGCACATCGTGGCCAAACAGCGCCTGCTTCTCGCTCTGGCTCAGGCGGCCAAAGTAGTAATCCTGCCCCGGCAGACGCTGACCCAGCAGGGATTCGAGCTGCTTGCCCTGTGCCAGAAAACGCTGCTCGGGCCCGCTCAGGGCAAACTTCTTGGGATTGAGCCAGAGCCGCAGCCCGGTCAGGCGCAGCCGCTGGACAAAGGCCTTGCCCATCACGGCACTCACTTCGAACAGGGTCTGGCAACCGTACAGCTCGCCGTAGAGATCGGCATAGACCCGGAAGATTCGTTCGTTCTCGCTGGCGATCCCCATCAATTCGGTGATCTCCTGCTCCAGCTGTTCGATCCGCTCGCGCTGACGCTCCAGCTGGCGCTCGACCAGCGAGACCGACCCTTTGCGTTCATGGGGAATGCGGATCCGGTCCAGCACGGCGGCATGGCGTTGGAAAAACTCGGGATAACGGGCCAGGTACTCCAGCACAGTGGCTTCATCCACCGATTGCTCCTGCCGTTTGAGTTCGCTCATAAATTGGTTGATCCATCAGAGAAATGGGGCTCGCTGCCCCGACATCATGGGCAAAGGGGGCCAACGCCCCCCGTACCTGAACCTTTATCGGCTAAACCTCTATCTGGCCGTCAAACACATGCTCGGCGGGACCTGTCATATAGACCGGCTGGCCCGGCCCCTTCCAGGCGATGGTCAGCTTGCCGCCCGGCAGACTGACGGTGACCCGCTCCTTGAGCTTGCCCTGACTGATGCCAATCACCGCCGCCGCACAGGCACCGGTGCCGCAGGCCAGGGTCTCGCCACAGCCCCGCTCGAATACACGCAGCTTGATCTCGGTGGCATTGACCATCTCCATGAAGCCGACGTTGACCCGCTCGGGAAAACGCTCGTGGCGCTCCATGATGGCACCCAGCGTTTCGACCGGCGCATCGGCGACCGAAGGCACCTCGATGACGCAGTGGGGATTGCCCATGGAGACCACGCCACACATCACGGTATGCTCCTGCGCCCGCAACAGATAGGTTTTTTCCGCCTTCTGGGCCCGGAACGGGATCTTGCCCGGCTCAAACTGGGGAACACCCATGTTGACCGTGACCTGATTCTCCCCCTCCAGCTGCAACACGATGCGACCCCGGGCGGTACTGACCGCGATGCGATCCCGGTTTATCAGCCCCTTGAGACGCACGAAACGGGCAAAACAGCGGGCACCGTTGCCACACTGCTCCACCTCGCTGCCATCGGCATTGAAAATGCGATAGTGAAAGTCGAGTTCAGGGTCATAGGGCGGCTCCACCAGCAGCAGCTGGTCAAAGCCGATCCCGAAGTGGCGATCTGCCAGCTTCTTGATGACGTCATTGCTGAAAAATACCTTCTGGGTGACGCCATCCACCACCATGAAGTCGTTGCCCAAGCCATGCATCTTGGAAAAATCTATCAACATCGTGCATTCCTGTGCTGTTAGGGCTGTAAATACTCACCATCAACCACTATGAAGTCATTGGCCACAGCCCCATGCATCCTTGAACAATCTGTACACATCGCGCACTCCTGTGCTGTCAGGGCTGTAAAATTCTGTCATCTCTATCTACTGCATCAGGGCAGCAGGTGCTCACCGCGCCAGAGATCGGCCAACTGCTCACGCTCGCGGATCAGGTGTGCTTCGGCACCATCCACCAGCACTTCGGCTGCGCGCGGACGGGTGTTGTAGTTGGATGACATGGTAAAGCCGTAGGCACCGGCCGAACGCACTGCCAGCAGGGAGCCCTCGGCAATGGCCAGGGTGCGCTCCTTGCCGAGGAAGTCGCCGGTCTCGCACACCGGGCCCACCACGTCATAGATCGCGGGAGCATGACCGGCACGGCTATCCACCTCGATGATGTTCATCCAGGCGCCGTAGAGCGAAGGGCGCAGCATGTCGTTCATGCCGGCATCGATCAGCGCGAAGTTGCGGGTCTCGCCCGGTTTCAGATACTCAACCCGAGTCAGCAGCACGCCGGCATTGGCGACGATGGCGCGGCCCGGCTCGAACAGCAGGGTCAGATCCCGGCCCGCCAGCTTCTGCTTGAGCGCTTCGGCATACTCGGTCGGATGGGGTGGCTGCTCGGAACCATAGTTGACCCCAAGGCCGCCCCCCACATCCAGATGGTGGATATGAATCCCTTCCGCCGCCAGACCGTCGATCAGCCGCAGCAACTTGTCAGCCGCTTCCATAAAGGGATTTAATTCAGTGAGTTGCGAGCCGATATGGCAATCCACCCCGACGATCTCGATGTTCGCCATCGCGGCCGCCTTGCGATAGATGGCTGGCGCCAGCTCGATGGGGATGCCGAACTTGTTCTGTTTGAGGCCAGTGGAAATATAGGGGTGAGTACCGGCATCGATATCCGGATTGACCCGCACCGAGACGCGAGCCTTCTTGCCCATGCTGCCCGCCACCCGATTGAGGCGCTCCAGCTCTGCTTCCGACTCCAGATTGAAGCAGAGGATCTCTTTATCCAGCGCAAGGCGCATCTCCGCTTCACTCTTGGCAACACCGGAGAAGACCACCTTGGCCGGATCACCGCCCGCCGCCAGTACCCGCGACAGCTCGCCACCAGAGACGATGTCAAACCCCGAGCCCAGACGAGCCAACAGGTTGAGCAGGGCCAGGTTGGAGTTGGCCTTCACCGCATAGCAGATCAGATGGGGAATATCGCCAGCGGCCTTGTCGAAGGCGTGCCAGTGGCGCTCGAGGGTCGCACGGGAGTAGACGTAAAGCGGGGTACCGTACTGCTCGGCAAGCTGTTGCAGCGAGGTTTGCTCGGCCTGAAGCTGGCCGGCGGCGTCGTAGTTAAAGTGATCCAAGGGGGCGGTTCCTTCCTAGAATGGGTGCGGCATTAGTGCGGCGCGGCCTCGGTGGCAGCCTCAGTGGTCGCAGGCGGTGCTGCTTGCGGTGTACTCTGGCTCTGTGGCTGCTCGGGGGGCGGCATATAGAGCGGCCCCTTCAGACCGCACGCGGCCAATCCGAGGGACAGAAGAGTGGCAAGCAGACACTTGGTGAACTGGGTGATCATAATGGTTCGCTGCGAAAAAATTTTTGGCCCTCTATAATCGCACTCACATTGTTAAAAGCAACAGGATAAACCGATGAAGGATCACGAGTATCACGCCCTGACCGACGCCTTTTTCCAATATGTGGAAGACACGCTCGACGAGGGGTATCCGGATATCGACTGCGAACGCAACGGCGGCGTATTGACCCTCTCTTTCGAGAACAAGACCAAGGTCATCATCAACAAGCAGGAGCCGCTGCACCAGATTTGGGTCGCCACCCGCGAGAACGGCTTCCACTTCGAACTGCAGGGTGACACCTGGATCGACAACCGCTTCGGCCACGAGCTCAAGGCGCTGCTGAGCCAATCCTGCACCGCCCAGGCGGGCGAAGATGTGGTGTTCCCATGATCGACCTGCACTCGCAGGGCGCCCGTCATGCGGTGATCTGGCTACACGGGCTGGGTGATTCCGGCGCCGGTCTCGCCCCGCTGGTGGACGCACTGGATCTGCCCGCCGAGCTACCGGTGCGTCACCTGCTGCCGGATGCCCCCGAGCGCCCCATCACCATCAACATGGGCTACAAGATGCGCGGCTGGTACGACATCAAGAGCTTCGAGGATCCCGCCGAGCGGGCCGTGGAGTCCCATGTCCGTGAATCGGCCGACCAGATTGCCGCCCTGCTCGATCAGCTGGTGGCCGACGGGTTTGCCCCCGAGCATATCGTGCTGGCAGGTTTCTCTCAGGGCGGGGTGATTGCCTCCTTCACCGCGCTGCGCTATCAGACAACGCTGGCGGGCCTGCTCTGCATGTCCACCTATCTGGCAGCCCCAGACAAGCTGCTCGGCGAGATGAGCGAGGCAGCTCGCACCCTGCCCATCTGCTACATGCACGGCATCTACGACGATGTGGTGAGCCTGTCGCTCGGTTGGGATGCCAAGAACCGGCTGGAAAGCGCCGGACTCGCCCCCGAGTGGCACGAGTATCCGATGCGTCACGAGATCTGCCGTCCGCAACTCGGCAAAATTCGCAGCTGGCTGCTGGCTCGCCTCGGCGCCTGAGCAACCGCAATAGCAAACGGCCTGCATCTGCAGGCCGTTTTTTATGGCGATTCCAACTGACGGGTCAGCCCACTTCCCGAGCGGGCGGCACCTGTTCGCGCAGAGTGCCCTGACTGCGATAGGGGATCACATCCAGCTCGCCATTCACTTGTACTATCTCGTAGTACTGGGGCAGGTTGAAGTTGATGAACTGCCCATCATCGCTGAACCGCTCGTGATTGGAGGTGTAGAAGCGGTTGACCCCCGCCACCAGTTCATCCTTGTTGCCGGCAAAGTGCTGGTAGATCTCCACCCGGTTCGCCTCATCGAGGATATAGATGTTGGTGCCCGCATCCCGGGTATCGAAGAAGAACTGCACCAAGCCTTCGCTGGCGTAGGCATCGACGATGCTCGGCAGATGCTGGCTGTGGGTCTTGTCGAGCCGCAGCGGCAGGTGATCCAGCTTGTTGTGGGAGATGTGACGGTAAAAATCGATGGCGTTCTCCAGCTTCTTCACCGACACCCCGCGCCGCTCGAAGAAGATGCCGTACTTCTCGCGGCCAAGGGCCATGGTCTTGACCAGCTGCTGCTTGTCGCGGGCAAGGCGCAGATCGATACACTCCGCCACCAGCTTCTGGAAACGGGAGCGCACCAGAGATCGGAAGTGCTGGCTATAGCAGAACACCTCGATCATCTCGGGGGCGGCGGCATCCTGATGCATCTTGCCGAGGATGGTGGTGAGGGCATCGACCACAGCTTCATCCCCCTGGAAGTGCAGAGTACGGATCTCGCTCCAGGAGTTGCGATAGACCAGATCCACCGAGCCCACCAGACACTCCTGATTGCGACCAAACGAGAAGACATCCACGGTGTTGGCGTCAAACTCGATCACCTGACCGACCCAGTGGCTGGTCGGGTCCATCTCCAGATTGAGGAAGATGGAGAGCTGACGGATCTCGCACGGTCGGCTAAGGGCCAGGTTGGTGGCCAGCGGGTACTTCTCGGGGAAGCAGCCGGAGAGATCGCGGCAAAACTGGTGCAAATTGTCGATGTGCAGATCCGAGCCCTGATTGAACAGGTGCACCCGCGACTGGGGTGTCAGCAGATCGTTGAAGTAGGCCCAGGAGACCAGCTTGCTGATGTAACCGTTGAACTCCAGCGGCGCGCGGCCAATGATGTCCACCGGCTCCAGCGAATGTTTGTAGAGATACCAGCCGGCGCGGTTGAGGCGACCGTGGGGCACCTGCACGAAGCTGAGATCCGGCTCGCTCAGATCTGGCGCTATCTTGAGGTTCACCCGCTGCACCTTGCCCGGCAGGCTCTCGAACGCGGCGTAGAGTTTGCGCGACAGAATGCCGATATCTTCCGGGTTGATCGACTCGCTGATGTTGTTGCGGCGGGCGAACTGGATCAGGTTGCGGTAGCTCTGCATCAGGGCTTCCAGCAGCTCGGCGTGGGCGATCTTCACCTCTTCGATCTTCCACTCGTGGCGATGATCGAGCTGATAGAGTTTGTCCTGACTCCAGCCCCAGTAGGAGACCAGCTGGCTCATCTGCTCGCGGCGCCACTCGGGGGAGTGATCATCCTTGGGATGGCTGAGACCGTCGCACACTTTGAGGTAGAAGCAGCGGCGCACCAGATCGAGCCGCGCCATGTCGCCGATGGACTTGAGGTAGTTGGTCACCTTGTCCAGCATCAGACAGTAGTTGTCGAGCCGATAGTGCATCCCCTCGTTGTGCTGGAACCAGTCGCGACCAATCATCGACAGCAGGCGGGTATTGGGATACTCGTGGGAGTAGGCCTCCATCAGCACCGACTTGAGCACCGCCTTGTAGGGGGAGTCGATCCCCTTGTAGAGCTGCCACAGGGCGGAACCGAAATACTCTTCGGCCGGAATACGGTCAAAACTGCCTAGATCGAGCCAGTCGTCCTGTTTGAGCTTGCCGCTCTCGAACAGCTCGTTCACATACGCATCGTAGTGATCATCACACTCGGTGGGCACCAGATACCAGATCAAGCGTTTGCCCGCGATACGCATGGCACTACGGTAGAACTCGTCGAGCAGCAGCAGGTGCTGGGCACTGCCGCAGCTCTCCCCCTGCATCTGGGCATCGTTGGTCTGGCGGAACTTGTCTTCCGGGATCAGGAAGAAGTTGAGATCGACCCCACGCTGTTCGGCCCACTTGGAGAGTTGCTGGCACTTCAGCTCCAGCAGATCGAGCCGCTCCTGCGACAAACCGGCCACGTGGCAGACCCAGATATCGAGATCGGAGTGACAGCACTGACCGATGGAGGAGGTGCTGCCCATGGAGTAGAGCCCCTGAATGGCTCGATCATGGGTTGCCAGACCACTCTGGCAGTTGGCGTTGCGACAGAGGTCATCGATGAAGGCTTGCTGCTCGGCGGTGGCGCTGAAGCTCCAGATGCCATGAGGGACATCACCGGAGACATAACCGGGCAGCAGGGGATGATTGAAGTGCAGCATGACAGGCAGCAGTTGGAATACCTGCTGCCCATAGCGACTCATGAGGCCTAACGCCCGTTGCGTCTTGAGACGGGTAATATCGTCATAACGCGCAACCAGCGTATCGATGTGTTCCTGCAATGCCCTGCCTATCACCTAAGTGAAAATGACGCACCAAAAGAGGGATACGTCAAAAAAGTGTGATCATGTTAACAATGCAAACAGCGGTGGTAAACAAGCCTTCAGCTAAACGCCAGATTATTTCTGGTATGACCACATCAAGTATCAGGGGAAATCATTAAATCCCAATACATTCAATGAATTAATCAACGCCTCTTGCTTAATGAAAATCATTTTCAGCATGCATTTTTGAGCTTGACCCCGCTTTTGCTGGCTCCGCCATGAAAGCCCGGGCAAAGGGTGGTAATATCGATTTCCTTCTAAAAATGAAACAACTGATTGATATGGCAGCCCGAACCCTGAAAATTGCCACTCGCAAGAGCCCGCTGGCCCTGTGGCAGGCCAACTTTGTCAAAGACCGGCTCGAAGCCCTGCACCCGCAGTTGCAGGTCGAACTGGTGCCCATGAGCACTCAGGGTGACAAGATCCTCGATACCCCGCTGGCCAAAGTGGGCGGCAAGGGGTTGTTCGTCAAGGAGCTGGAGACCGCCATGCTGGAAGGACGGGCCGATATCGCCGTTCACTCCATGAAAGACGTTCCGGTGGAGTTCCCCGAGGGGCTCGGCCTGCACACCATCTGCGAGCGGGAAGATCCCCGCGATGCCTTCGTTTCCAACCGTTTCAAGGCCATTGCCGAACTGCCACAAGGGGCCGTGGTCGGCACCTCCAGCCTGCGCCGCCAGTGCCAGCTGCGCGCCGCGCGCCCAGATCTGGTGATCCGCGACCTGCGTGGCAACGTCAACACCCGCCTCGCCAAGCTGGATGCCGGTGAGTACGACGCCATCATCCTCGCCGCCGCAGGTCTGAAACGACTGGAGATGGCGCACCGCATCACCGCCTTTATCGAGCCGGAGCAGAGCCTGCCGGCCAACGGTCAGGGGGCTGTCGGCATCGAATGCCGCCTCGACGATACTGAGCTGCACGCTCTGCTGGCGCCGCTGGAGCACGCCGAGACCCGCGCCCGGGTGCTGACCGAGCGCGCCATGAATCGCGCCCTGCAAGGGGGATGTCAGGTGCCTATCGGTGCCTACGCACTGGTCGAAGGCGAGCAGATCTGGCTGCGCGGTCTGGTGGGTAGCCCGGATGGCACCCAGATAATCCGCGACGAGATCCGCGGTCCGCTGGCCGATGGAGAGGCCCTCGGCGAGCAGTTGGCCCAGCGCCTGCTGGCCGCCGGTGCCGACGAGATCCTGGCCGAGGTCTACCGCACATGATCCCGCTGGTGGTGCGTCCGGCCGCCCAGGCCGCCGAGCTGGTGCAGTTGCTGCGCCAGCACGGCCATGCACCACTCTGCTGCCCGCTGCTGGAAACCGTGGCGGGCAGCGAACTCCCTCTCCTGCCCGACCTGTTGCGCAGTGCCAACGTGGTTATCGCCGTCAGCATCCATGCCGTTCATTTTGCACACGATTTTCTGTTGCAAACTGGTCAGACCTGGCCACATATTGAGTACTTTGCGGTGGGTCAGGCCAGCGCAGATGCGTTTGCAGCCATCGGCATCACGGCAAGTTGCCCGGATGACCCGCGCAGCGAAGGGCTGCTGGCCCTGCCCGCCCTGCAGCAGGTAGCAGGCAAACGGGTACTGATCCTGCGCGGCAATGGCGGGCGGGATCTCATCGCCAGCACGCTGGCCTCACGCGGTGCTCTGGTGCACTATTGTGCGGCCTATGAGCGCCACTACCCCGAGCTAGACGGGGACACATTAACCCACCACTGGCAGGCAGCGGGGCTGGACAGCCTGCTCATTACCAGTGGTGAACTGCTGCAACGGCTGCTGGAGTTGGTTCCCATCAGCCAGCAGCCCTGGCTTTTTGACCGCCTGCTGGTGGTCCCCAGCCCGCGCGTGGCCGAGATGGCCAGCACAGCGGGCTTTATCCATATCACGATTGCCCAAGGTGCATCCAACCAGGCCCTGACGGCCGCACTGGAACTGAGGAAGATGGAATGACAGAACAACAAGAATCCCAGGTCAAACCCCAGCCGACCGCTGCGGTCAATGGCAGCAAGAGCCGCTCCGGTGCCGTACTGGGAGGGGTTGCCATCCTGCTGGCCCTTGGCCTGACCGGCGGTCTCTATCTGCACGGCCACAAGAACGCCGTTGCCCAGCAGGCCGAACTGGCCCAGCTCAAGCAACAGCTGGCGAGCGCCCTGAGCAAGATCGACCAGACCAGCAGCAAGGATGCCGAGCAGCTGGCCGCGCTGGATCAAACCCAGCAGCGGCTGCAAGGGGAAATGCAGGGTCTGCAGAACCGGGTACTGGATCTCAACGACAAGCGCCCCAACGACTGGATGCTGGCCGAATCCGAGTATCTGGTACGGATGGCGGGCCGCAAGCTGTGGCTGGAGCATGACCTCGTCTCCGCCATCACCTTGCTCGGCAATGCCGACGAGCGCATCGCCGCCCTCAACGACCCCAGCCTGATGCCGATCCGCAAGGCGCTGGCCGAGGATATCGCCAAGCTCAAGGGGATGCCGCGCATCGACCGCGAGGGGCTGACCCTCAAGCTGGCTGCGCTGTCCGACCAGATCGAGCTACTGCCTCTCTCCACCGTCAGCATGCCGGAAGCCAAGGCCGAGCCGGATCAGGCGGTCAGCACCAATCCCGACGAGTGGGAGAGCAACCTGAAGAAAAACTGGGTCAAGTTCACCGAGAACTTCATCACCATCCGTCGCCGCGATGGCGCGGTCGAGGCGCTGCTCTCGCCGCAGCAGGAGATCTTCCTGCGTGAAAACCTCAAAACCAAGCTGTTGCAGGCCCAGCTCTCCGTCTATCGCGAGCAGCAGGCGCTCTACGAAGACAGCCTGGACAAGGCCCAGCGCTGGCTGACCCAGTATTTCGACACCGACAACAGCGCCACCCGCTACATGCAGAGCGAGATCGACAAGCTCAAGGGTGAGCAGATCCAGATCGACTATCCGGCCCAGTTCAAGACCCAGGCCATGCTGGAGCAGGTGCTGACCGAACGCCTGCAACGCATTCTGGCCAGCAGCTGAGGAGGGCACCATGATCCGTATAATCATTCTGGTTGCCGTGATGGTCGCAGGGCTGATCTTTGGCCCGCAAGCCTCCGGTAACAAAGGCTATGTGCTGATTGCCCTTGGCAATTACACCATCGAATCCTCCGTCACCAGCGCGGTGATCCTGGCCGTGCTGTTCTACGGTGCCCTGCTGATCGTCGAGTGGCTGCTGGGTCGGGTATTCGGCCTGCGCCGCAAGACCCTCGGCTGGTACGGTTCACGCCGCCGCCGCAAGGCCAATCAACAGACCGTCGCCGCCACCCTGGCAATGGCCGAAGGGCACTACAGTCAGGCTGAAAAACTGATGATCAAGGGGGCCAGCAACAGCGACACCCCGCTGCTCAACTACCTGAGCGCCGCCAAGGCGGCACAGGCCCGTGGTGACGACGCCCGCCGGGATCAATACCTGCAAAAAGCGCAGGAGGAGAACCCCAAGGCCGAGCTGGCGCTCACCCTGACCCAAACCCAATTGCAGATCGAGCAGGGCCAGTACGATACCGCGCTGGCGATGCTGGAGTCAGTCTACGCCCTCAACCCGCGCCACCCCATGGTGCTGGATCAACTGCGTCAGGTGCATCTGGCCCGTCAGGACTGGAGTGCCCTGTGCGACCTGATCCCGGCGCTGCACAAGGTGGGCAAGCTGACCCCGAAACAGGAAGAAGATCTGCTGCAACATGCCTGGTGTGGCCGCCTGCAACAGGCTGCCGGCAGCCTCGAGACCCTCAAGGCGGTATGGCAGGATCTGCCGCGCAAGCTGCGCCTCGAGCCGGAACTGCTGGCCTGCTACGGCGATCTGCTGCGCCAGCTGGGCGCCGATGGCGAGGCCGCCACCCTGTGGCAGGAGGCGCTGCGCAAACAGCCGATGCCGCAGCTGCTGGCTCGCCTGCCCAAGCTGAAACTCGACAGCTACCAGCCGCTGTTGGCACTGCTGCAAAAACAGCAGGGGCAACCGGAGGTGGACACCGCACTGGCCCAGCTATATCTGCTGGCAGGTCAACTGGACGATGCCCAGAAGCTGCTGGAACAGGAGGTGGAGCGGGCGCCGAGCGCCGCCGCCTATCACGCTCTCGGCCAGCTGATGGACAAACGCCGCCTCACCAACAAGGCCAACGAGTACTATCGTCAGGCACTGGAACTGGCGGGAGTCTGATCCCCGGCAAACAGAAACGCGAGAGGCCGCATGATGCGGCCTCTTTTTTTATCTCTTCGCCCTGCCCTCGTCAGGTGGTGAGCCGCTCCAGCTCGCCGATCAGCCAGATAGCCTCGGCACGGTGGCTGCCGCACACATCCATCATGGGGCGAAAACCGCCGCACACCGCCGGCCGCTCCGGTTGACCGAAGATCTTGCAACCGAGGGCGCTATCAAGCTGGATACAGGGGACGCCAGCCGGTTTGCCATCTGGCATACCGGGAATGGCACTGCTGATACTGGGGGCGATGCAACAGGCAGCGCAGCCGCTACGACACTCCATAGACTCCACTCCTTTGGGACGGTCTGAGCCACCATAGCCGAAGCGGCGGCACAAACGTAGCTGGCGCACAACAAAAAGCCCGACCGCACGGGCGATCGGGCTTCAGACAACACAGCCGGTTCAGCAAGCCATCATCACAGGATGATGTCGCGTACCACGCTGTCTTTGCGTTCCAAGTAATGGATCGACTTGATACGGCGAATGGTACGGGATTTACCACGGATCAACAGAGTCTCGGTGGTCGCCATCACGCCATCGCTGGTGATGCCGTCCAGCAGATCACCCTTGGTGATGCCGGTGGCGGAGAAGATGACGTTGTCATTCTTCGCCATGTCTTCCAGCTTGAGCACCTTGTTGACGTCGATGCCCAGCGCTTCGCAGCGGGCAATTTCCTGCTCGCCCAGCGCACGCACTTCCGGGCTGTCGCCCTTGACGCGGTGACGCGGCACCAGACGGGCCTGCATGTCGCCATCCAGCGCGCGGATCACCGCCGCGGAGATCACCCCTTCCGGTGCGCCGCCGATGCCATACAGCATGTCGACTTCGCTGTCCGGCAGACAGGTGAGGATGGAGGCGGCAACGTCACCATCAGGAATGGCGAACACCCGCACACCCAGACCCTGCATCTCCTTGATTGCCTTGTCATGACGCGGCTTGGCCAGGGTAATGACGGTCAGACGGGAGAGCGGCTTGCCCAGCGCCTTGGCCACGGACTTCAGGTTCAGCTCGAGAGCCTGATCCAGGTCGATGGCGCCTTTGGCCTTGGGCCCGACGATCAGCTTTTCCATGTACATGTCGGGCGCTTTCAGGAAAGACCCCTTGTCGCCCACCGCCAGCACGGCCAGCGCGTTGGCCTGACCCATGGCAGTCATGCGGGTACCCTCGATGGGATCGACCGCGATATCCACCGCGTCGCCGTGTCCGGTACCAACCTTCTCGCCAATATAGAGCATCGGCGCTTCATCAATTTCACCTTCGCCGATCACAATCTCACCATCGATCTCGATCTGGTTGAGAATGTGGCGCATGGCCGCTACGGCCGCCCCATCAGCGATATTCTTGTCACCACGTCCGAGCCACTTGTAGCCAGCCAGTGCAGCCGCTTCCGTCACTCGGGAAAACTCGATTGCCAGTTCACGTCTCATCGCATATCCAACCTATGGAGCTCGAAAACGGGCGGCATTCTACCACAAGGGCAAACCTTTGCGCACAAAAGTAGCCGCTGCGAGCAAGAATGTAGCCAATTCATCCAATTGCAACCCAATTGCCATCGACTCTTCATCCAACTGTCACCCCGCTGTCATCCCCGCTGCCTAGCATGACCCCGTTTTCAAAACAAAAGCTTGCAACACCACAAGGGATTAAGATGAAAAAGCTGACTGTAGTGGCACTGGCTCTCACCGCAGCCTTCCAGGCTCAAGCCGTTGAAGTGTACAAAAATGACACCTCCATGCTGGATCTCTATGGCCGTATCTACGCTGGCCACTTCTTTGGTGACAAGAAGGAACTGGATGCCAGCGGCAAACCGAAAAGCGAATACAGCGACAAACAGGGTGCCAACCAGTTTGTCCGTTTCGGCGCCAAGGCCGAGACCCAGATCCAGAGCGGCCTGAAGGCTCTGGCTCAGTACGAAGTACAGATGTATATCAATGACAGCGAGAAGACCATCAGCGAGAACTCCGACAACCTGCGCACCCGTCTGGCGTTCGCCGGTGTCGGCGCTGACTGGGGCACCGTGACCTTCGGTCGCCAGAAAGGGGCCCCGGGTTTCCTGGCCGACTGGACTGATGTTTCCCTCTCCGACGGCTACGGCAACGAAGCGCTGGGCGCCAAGACCGACACCTTCGCCACCAACCGCGCCGGTTCCGTGCTGAAATACTCCGGCCTGTTCAATGGCTTCCAGCTCGACACCAGCTACAAGTTCGACGGTGGTGACACCGAAGAGACCACCAGCAAGGATAGCGACGCCGCCTACGGTGCTGCCGTGGCCTATACCTTCCCGTTCAACCTGTCACTGGGTACCGCCTACAACGTCGGTATCCGCGACAAGAGCGGTGAAGAAGATGCCAAGCTGTGGCTGATCTCCGCCAAGTTCGACAACAAGGCCGCCTACGCCGCCCTGAGCTATGCCGATGGCAGCGACTTCCTGGCGACCGGCACCGATCACACCGGTTGGGAAGCCGCGCTGGGCTACAATTTCGAGAACGGCTTCGGTCTGATGGCCCTGTGGAACAAACAGGAGCAGGACAAGGCTGGCATCAAGAAAGACAACGTGGATTACTACACCCTGGGTGCCCAGTACAAATTCAACAAGAACCTGCGGGTGATTGGCGAATACCGTATCAACAATCTGGACAGCAAGGAGAGCGGCAAGCTCAACGTCAAGGATGACTTCCAGCTGGCTGCCCGCTACGACTTCTAATCGAGGTTTTGCGGATCCCCAAAGCGCGATGGCTTGCCATCGCGCTTTTTGCTAAGCGTCGCTCACGACCGGAGAAAGTGGCCTAGGCTCAACAGTAGATGTATCGCCGGAGAGATGATCATGGTCAGGCTGCTTTTCGTCCTGCTGTTGCTGCTGGCTCTTCCCGCTCACGCCCTCTCTATCGCCATGGTGCTGTGGCGCGGTGAAACCGCAGCCGAAGCGGGCTTTCGGGCAGAGCTGACCCGCCTTGGCTATCAGGCCACCATCACCACCTATAACGCCGATCAGGATCGTACGGCGCTGGCAACCATGCTGCGCCAGCAGATGCTACCGAAACTGGCCGAATACGACTACATCTACACCTTTGGCACCACCGCCACCACCATGACCAAGAGTCTGGTGGCCAACCGCAAACCTCTGATTTTCAATGTGGTCTCCGATCCGGTCGGGGCAGATATCCTCTCGGAAGATAAAGCCCAGAACAGCATGGTGGCCGGAGTAAGCAACATGGTGCCGATGGCGCTGCAACTGGCCAACGCCAGCGAGCACCTGGCCACCGGCAAACGGCTGTTGCTGCCCTTCAACCCCCGTGAGCAGAACACCCTGCTGGTGGCCGATATGCTGCTCAATGAAGCGAAACGCTACCAGTGGCAGATGGTCACCTGGCGAATGGCCCCTGACCCACGGCGGCTGGACAACGAACTGAAGCGGCTGCAACAGGATGCCAAAAACGACATCGTCTTTCTGGCCGCAGACAGCTATCTGCTCTCCATCGCCCCCCGTTTGCTGAATGCACTCAACGCAGCTGCCATCCCTACCATCTGCAGCGCCGAGCTGTTCGTCGAACACGGCTGCAGCGTTGGCACCATCAGCAGCTACGAGGCGCTGGGCAAGATGGCCGCCGGGATCATCCATCGCCATCAGCAGGGAACAGAGTTGCAGGATATTCCGCTGCAGACCGACCCCCATCCCAAACTGGTGCTGGGGCAGCTGGGTAACGCCACCACGCAGGAGGAGAGCCCCACAAAGCCGAAGCCTTGATAAAGATCTCGGCCAATCAGGCTCCGGGCGGGTATGCTGTTGACCCCCATCGCCCGAGAGTCCTTTCCCATGAGCACCACCGTCTTTTTTGCCGTTCTGCTGGCAGCCCTGCTTCACGCCAGCTGGAATGCGCTAGTCAAAATTGGCGAAGAGCGGCTGGTGGGCGTGTCACTGGTGGCGATCTTCTCAGGGCTTATCGCCGCCGTGGCGCTGCTGCCTATGGGGCTTCCCTCTGCTGCCGAGCTGCCCTGGCTCGGCCTCTCAGTCCTGCTCCATATCGGTTACTGCCTGTTTCTCAGTCATGCCTACAATCAGGGCGATTTTGGCCAGATCTATCCGCTGGCCCGTGGCAGTGCCCCGCTGCTCGCCATGGCGTTAAGTGCCATATTGCTGGGGGACTACCCCGGTTACGGCGGCATCATCGGCGCCTGCGTGCTGGTCATGGGGGTCTTGCTGATGGCCTGGCGAGGCGGGCAGCAGCGCCTTGACAGCAAGGCAGTTCGGGCTGCACTGATCACGGCCATGTTCACGGCGACCTATACCCTCTCGGATGGAGCCGGCGCCCGCGCAGGGGGTGAACCGGTACGCTACACCCTCTGGCTCTTTGCCTGTACCGGGCTGGCGATGCTGCTGGTGTTGCTCGTCCACCAGAAACGCAACGCATGGCGCCAGATCCGTCGTCATGCGATGGCGGGAATGGCAGGAGGTGCCATGTCACTGCTCGCCTACGGGATTGTTATCTGGGCCATGACCCAAGCCCCCATTGGCGTGGTCGCGGCTCTGCGCGAAAGCAGTGTGCTGTTTGCCATGCTGCTCTCGGTCTGGCTGCTGAAAGAGCCGCTCGGGCGCATGCGGCTGACGGCGGCGGCCATTATCACCGGCGGCGTGCTGCTGACCCGGCTGGGAGGATAAGCGCTGTCGCCATTGGTGCAGATTTATCTGACAGGATGGCGTAATTCATTCCGCCAAATATGCCGAATACCAATAATGGAAATAAGTGTCGGCCCGGGCGTAAATGTTTACATCCGCAACGTATCAATTAACTGGCAGGTCTGTTTATTTCAACCACAGCTTCATTCGGGAAACTTACCTGCCAAGCAGCATTAATGATAAAATCGTTCACAGTTAATTTTCGGCAACGCTGACCAATACCGCGCATGGCACAGACCATGCCGCTCCGTCCATACATTCATTGACCGCCTGACGGGTAAGCCAGCCCGGTCAGAGATGACCCGATCGCGCCCACCACAGCAGGATGGCATGGCGCTACCGCGTTATTAATGGGCCCAGTTTCGTCTGTTTAATTTTTGATTATTTTAAATCCAGCACCATCAGGGAGTTTTTAATATGTCAGCAAAAAAGCTGAAGTTGGGCGCCTTTATATTGATGATATTAACATCGGTATTTGGCGTCACTAATATCGGGATCGGTTTTTACCGAATGGGATATGCCGCCATTCCGATGTTCGTGATCGGCGGTCTGTTCTTCTTCATCCCGTTCATTTTGATGATGATTGAGTTTGGTACCGGTTTTCGCAAAGAGGCGGGCGGCATCTTTACCTGGATGCGCCACTCGGTCTCGACCCGATTTGCCTTTATCGGTCTGACCATGTGGTTCGCCTCCTACGTCATCTGGATGTTTGGCAAGGCGCTTTCCATGTGGGTGCCCCTCTCCTTCATGCTGTTTGGCCGCGACATCACCGTCATCCCGGTCACCCTGGGCACCGGCATCGACTTTGGCCCCTTTATTCTGGGTGTGGTCGCCATCGCGCTGGTTGCCACCGTCACCAAGCTCATCACTCTGGGCAGCGCCCGCTTCGCCAAAGTGGCGGCCATCGGCGGCCTCTCCGTGGTGGCACTCAACGTGTTGCTGCTGGTCGGTGGCGTCTTCACCTTCGCGGTGAGCGGCATGACTCTGCAGGAGCCCTTCACCCAGGCATCGCTGACGGCGTCTCCAAATGCCGCTTTCAACGACATCATCCCCTTCCTCGGCTTTATGGTGTTCGCCATCTTCGCCTACGGCGGGGTCGAGGCGATGGCCGGGGTGGCTGACGAGCTGGAAGATCCCGAGCGCGACCTCAAGCGCGGCATCTTCCTCTCCGGCGCCTTCATCGTGCTCTGCTACATCATCGGCTTTCTGGCAGTCGGCTCCATCATGCGCTGGAGCGACTTCCCGGCCGAGGGGATCACCTCTCTCTCCGCCCTCTTCATCATCATGCTGGAGCTGGGGCGCCATCTCGGTGGCGAGTGGCTGGGGCAGCTATTCATGCGCTTTGCTGGCCTTGGCATGTTCCTGAGCTATCTGGGTGCCTTTATCGCCCTCTCCTACGCGCCACTGCGCCAGTTCATCACCGGCACCCCGAGTTACTTCTGGCCGGAGCGTTTCCAACGCGAGAACGAGAATGGCGTGCGCATTGAAGCCCTCAAGGTGCAAGCCTGGGTGGTCTGTCTGTTCATTGCCGCCAAGTCCATCTTTACCCTGATCAACCCGGAAGGGGCCGCCGCCCTCTATGAGCTGATCATCACCATGACCAACGTCGGCATGACCCTGCCCTACATGTTCCTCATCTACGCCTGGTATCGCTATCGCAACAACCCGGCGCTGGGCAAGGACCTGATCTTCTTCAAGAGCGCGGGTTCCGTGCTGCTGGCTACAATCATCAGCCTGATTCTGGTCGCCTTCGGCAACGTCTTTACCGTGGTCGCCCCCTTTATCTCCGGCGATATCTCCACCGGCGTCTGGACCATCATTGGCCCGCTGCTGTTCGTGGTGATCGCCATGCGCTTCAAGATAAAGCAGGAAGATGCCCACTAAACGATAAGCAATGCTCCATGCCAATCGGGACCGTTCTGGTCCCGATTTTTTTAGCGCCGGCTTCCGCTCGTCATCACGGCCAGCCCATAGTTTCAATGCAAAAAAAGACTCCATGGAGACCTCTTTTACGATCTCCTCGCCGTCAGAGCACGCTCAACGCCGTAAATTATCAATATCAAGGTGAGAATGATTGTGAAGCGCCAGTTCACGACATATAACTTAGCGAGATATCCCTGTATTTCGTCCGGTAGAGCTGATCATGATGATGCGTTCCCTCCTTCCCCTGTTGCTTGGCGCAGTAATGCTGCCGGCCACTATGGACAGTGTCCATGCCAACCCCTTTTCCGCCAGCAGCAAGAGCAGCAGCGGCTTTCTCGAGCGACGGGATGTGCCCAACCTCAGCTCGGCTGCCTTCGTGGTGGCCAACCACAAAACCGGCGAGGTGATCTCCGAGCGCAACGGCAACCGGGTAATGCCCATCGCCTCCCTCACCAAGCTGATGACGGCGCTGGTGGTGCTGGATGCCAACCTGCGCCTCAACGAAATGCTCACAGTGACCAATGCCGACATCGACCGCATCAAGGGAACCGGCTCGCGCCTAGCCATCGGCTCCAGGCTCAGTCGCGCCGAAATGCTCCATATCGCCCTGATGTCCTCTGAAAACCGCGCCGCCTCGGCGCTGGCCCGCCACTATCCCGGCGGCCAGCGTGCCTTTGTCGAGGCGATGAACGCCAAAGCCCGCATGCTGGGGATGTGGAATACCCGCTACGCCGACAGCACAGGGCTCAACCCGCGCAATGTCTCCACCGCGCAGGATCTCGCCAAACTCGCCGCCGCAGCGGCCTCCTATCCGCTGATCCGCCAGTACTCCACCGACGAGCAGAGCTATGTGCGCACCAACAAACGCCAGCTGCACTACCTCAACTCCAACCGGCTGATTCGCGAAGGGCAATGGGAGTTCACTCTCTCCAAGACCGGCTATATTCGCGAAGCGGGCCGCTGTCTGGTGCTGGGCACCAAGGTCAATCGTGAGCCGGTGATCATGGTGCTGCTCAATGCCGAAACCACCAACGATCGGGTCGCCGATGCCAAGCGGATCAAAACATGGCTGGAGAGCTCGGGCAGAACCACCCTGGCAGCCAACCAGAACAACATGCTAACTCACCAGTAAGCTCGAGATCCCCAACCAAGCGAGGCGCCCGCCTCGCTTTTTTTATCTGCATGAGCGCGCCCAAAAAATGGGATCCAGTTCCCGCTACAGGTAACACCTTCCGCCATCCCGTTACAAAACGTAACTACTCAACAGCGTGATTCACACTAATAGAATCAATTGGTTGTAACCTAGCAGTAAGAATTTTAGCGTGCCATCACAACCCCTGTAACGACGAGCCACCATGCGTATTTCCAGTATCGAGTGCGGGCGGGTACTGGCCATTCTAGCCGTGATGACCATTCACGTATCCCCCTTCGCCAATCCGTTCAATCCCGCCCTGTGGGGAAGTGGATCCTGGCTCTGGCTGAGCGGCACCATCAACCAGTTATGCCGCTTTGCCGTGCCGCTGTTTTTCCTCTGTGCCGGTTACTTTCTGCAGCCGAGACTGAGCCGCGAAGCACCGCTGACAGCTGCATGGCACTACTGCCGCCCCTTGCTACTACTCTGGCTGGTGTGGAGCCTAGTCTACCTGCTGGTGCCGTTCAATCCGCTGGATGCCGTACAGCAAGGCTATCTGGCCTCCCTGCGCGGGCAGTGGCAATTCCAGCTCGGCGACCCCCTCAACGGCTGGCTGGTGGGCGGCATGATCCACCTCTGGTTCCTGCCAGCCCTCGTCATGGCGGTGGCCCTGCTGGCACTCTGCTACCGGCTTGGCAGACCATCGCTCGCCCTCTGGCTGGGTCTTGGCCTCTACCTGCTGGCGCTGCTGGGGGGCTCCTATGCCAAGCCGCTGCTGGGCGCCGAGTGGCCACTGCTCACCCGTAACGGCCCCTTCTTCTCCCTGCTGTTTGTGGCGCTCGGTGCCCTGCTGCGCCAGCGTCAGTGGCAGCCCGATGCCCGCACCGGCTGGCAACTGCTGCTGGCGGGCGTGACGCTCTATGGCTGTGAAGCCTGGGCGCTGCAGCACTTCGCCGCGGTACCGCTCACCCGCCACGACTTCCTGCTCGGCTCTCTTCCCTGGGCTATCGGCCTGTTTGGACTACTGCTGGCCAACCCCGACTGGGGCAAAGGCAGCTGGCTTGAACGTCAGGCCCCCAAAGTGCTCGGGATCTACTGCCTGCACATGATGCTGGTGGTCTGGCTCTTCGTGTTTGGCCCGCAGGGCGCATCCATCCCGTGGGAGATTGCCAAGGTGCCGCTGCTGCTGGGATCGTCTCTGCTGGTCTATCGCCTGCTGGCGACTATCCCCCTCACCCGCCGACTGCTGAGCACTCGCTGAGTCCGATATCCGGCCCGTCCTATCGGGCCGGATGCCTCTTCACGTTTTGTCCCTTTCTCTTCCGCTACGCCCTTTTTCCCTCGCTTCGTTCTAGCGGTTTGCTGCAATGGCTCTGCTTTTCAGCCGAGCTCCCCCGACCGCACAACCCTCCTCCAATGCCCCTATCCATTTTCACCTTGCCAGACAAATGAAAATCAATATCATTGGCATCCCGTTTTGACGGGTCAGGCTAATTATAATTAAATCAATATGTTCGAGCCGTCAGGTCGACATCCAAAGAGTCAATATTGAATATGCAGCACCCTCACTTTCGCAGAACGCTGGTCTCGCTGGCACTGCTGGGCACCGGCTTCACTGCCCAAGCCACCGATGAAACCATGACTGTGGTTGGCAAACGCTCCCAGCATCAGGAAGTTGCCACCGCTACCCGGACCAATACGCCAGCCAAGCTGGTGCCCCAGACCATCGACAGCGTCAAGGTCAGCGAGCTGACCGCCTTCGGCCAACCGACGCTGAGTGAAGCCCTGAGCGGCATTCCCGGGGTCAACGCCAGCGGTGATACCCGCTTCGACGGGGTCAATATCCGCGGCTTCAGCGCCAGCAACGACTTCTATCTCGACGGATTCCGCGACGACATGCAGTACACCCGGGATCTCGGCAACATCGAGCGGGTGGAAGTGCTCAAGGGCCCGGCTGCCGTGCTCTACGGCCGCGGTAGCACGGGGGGCATCGTCAACCGGGTCAGCAAGAAGCCGCAGAAAGGGCAGGAGTCCAGCGTCACCGCCCGGGTCGGCAGTTTTGACAGTCAGCGGCTGGCTGCCGACCTCAATGGCGAGGCGAGTGAGCAAGTGCAACTGCGCCTCAACATGGCGCAAGAGGACAAAGATAGCTTCCGCAACGGCGTGAAGAGCAAGCGCACTCTGCTGGCCCCTTCCGCCAACTGGGAGATCAGCGACAACCTCAACTGGCTGGTGCAGTACGAGCGCAACGAACATGACCGCACCCCGGATCGCGGCATTCCCGGGGTCAATGGCCGTCCGGCCGATGTGCCGCGAGAGTATGTTTACAGCGATACCAGCCGCGACTTCATCGATGACGTGGCGCAATCCACCCGCTCCCGCCTCTCCTGGGATATCAACGATCAGTGGCAGTTGCGCCAGCAGCTCGGTTACTCCACCCTCGACAGCCAGTTTGACAACACCTATGTCACCAGCGTCAAAGGGGATAAGGTGACCCGCTCCCGCTGGCAGCAGGATCTGAAAGCGAAGAACCTGATCAGCAACACCGAGGCCGAAGGTCTGTTCCAGACCGGCCCGGTGGAACATCGCCTGCTGGTTGGCTTCGAGCAGAACTGGCAGGAGCGCACACCCAAGCTCTACCAGAACGCCACCGCCATCCCGTCTGGCAATCTCTACGATCCGGGCTCACTGCCTACCTACAATGGCGCCATGAAGCTCTCCAGCGACGCCAAACACAAGGTGCGCGGCAATGGCCTCTATCTGCAGGATCAGCTCAGCCTGGGTGACTGGCATCTGGTGGGCGGGCTGCGCCGTGACGACTTCACTGTCACCAGTCGCCGCTACGACCTCAACAAGGAGGAGAGCGTCTCGGTCAACAGCCTGAGCCCGCGCCTTGGTCTGGTGTGGAACCCCCTCGAGGATCACGCCTTCTACACCTCCTACAGTAAGACCTTCACTCCGGTGGGAGGCGAGCTGATCGGCATCACCCCGGGTGACAAGAACAACGGGCTGGAACCACAGCACACCCGCCTCTACGAAGGTGGCGTGAAGAGTGATTGGCTGAACGGCAAGCTGGCGACCACTCTCTCCCTCTATCGACTGGAGATGTACAACAAGCGCACCAAGGATCCGCTGGATCCCACCAAGGTGATCCTCACCGGCCTGCAGCGTACCGAAGGGGTCGAACTGAGCGCCCGCGCCGAGCTGACCGACGAGATCTATCTGCGTGGCGGCTTTGCCATTCAGGATGCGGAGCAGGTCAAGGCGGATGCGGATCTGCAGGGCAAGCGCCCGATGAACGTCTCCCGCCAGAATGGCCAGTTCTATCTCGGCTACAAGAGTGGTGAGCAGGGCTGGTTCGGTGAAACCGGCGTGACGGCGGTGGGCGATCGCTTTGCCGACAACGCCAACACCACCACACTGCCCGGTTACGCCCGCTTCGATGCGCGCGCCGGTTATCGCTGGCAGCAGTGGGAAGCCGAGCTGAGCGCCGAAAACCTGACCGACCACGAGTACTTTGTCAGCGCCACCAGTGCCAACCAGATCATGCCGGGTACACCCCGTCAGCTGAGCCTGACCGGTACCTACCGTTTCTGAACTCTGTGACAACCACCCCGACTGGCCAGCCCTTGCTGGCCAGTTTTTTTATGAAGCAACCACGATGAAACGCAGAAGAGTTCCCCTTCACAACAACAAATGGGTACGCCGCCTCCATGCCTGGGCCGGTTTTTTTACCCTCGCCCTGATGCTGATGTACGGCATCACCGGTCTCTGGCTGCAACACCGTGCCGTGTTGCCCATTCCCGGCCCCCACACCGACAAATCGAGTGAAGAGATAGTGCTCAAGGCGCCGCTCGCCAGCCCGGAGCAGTTGAAAAGCCTGCTGCAACAGCGCTATCCCGATACCTTTGCCGACGGACGAACCATGATCACCCCGGCCCAGACCCTGCCCACTCCGAACGGCCCGCTCACCCTGCCCGCCAAGTGGGAGATGCGCGGCGTCACCCTCAGCCAGAGCGTGGCCGCCAGCTATGTCGAGGGTACCTTGCTGGTTCGCACCGATCTGCAGCAAGCCAACTTTGCCGCCAGCCTCAACCGGCTACACCGCGGCATGGGCACCGGCCTCGGCTGGCAGCTGTTTGGCGATATCGCCGCCCTGGCCCTGCTGCTGCTCGCCCTCACCAGCCTGTTTATGTGGACCAAGCTGCACGGCACACCCAGAGCCATCATAGCGCTGACACTCGCTGGCAGCCTCGGCACCCTGCTGTTTGCCCTGCAGGGGTAACGCAGCAATCATGATCTGATGCAGCAAGGTTTGGAAAGAAAACCGCAATAGAAACAGGCCGCTGGCGGTGATGTCGTCAGCGGCCACATCAAGAAAAGGAAATAACGGAGAGCGGAAAAAGAGAAGGGATACCAAGAGGTAACGGGAAGTACTGCCTGCTCAGCAGCAACGCACCAATGCGCAGGAGCGCCAAAAAACAAAAGGCCATCATTGCTGATGGCCTTTTGTCATGAATTTGATGGTGCCCGGGGTCGGACTCGAACCGACACGGTTATTCACCGGCGGATTTTGAATCCGCTGCGTCTACCGATTTCGCCACCCGGGCAACTGCGAGGGATTATACGAATGGCGCGATGCCATGCAAGGTGTTTTTCGATTGAACACTCCCGTTTGTTCATTTATTCAACGCCTTGCCGATGCGGGGCCAGTTACATAGAATGCCGCCATCATCTTAATGGAATAAAAACGATGGCCAAGCCTAAAAAAGTCCAACAAAAATCCCCCTCTCCCGCCACTCAGCCATACCCGTCAGCGGGTCTGCTGCGTCGCCTCGGCGCTCTGATTTATGATGCGCTGGTGGTGACTTCGCTGCTGATCATCGCCGGCTTTATCGGCATGGGTGTCGCCAAGCTGCTGCTGGTTACCGGCATGGCCAGCGTACCAGCGGGTGAAGATACCGTCTGGTTGCTGACCCGCCACCACCTGAGCCTGATCTACACCCTGTGGCTCGCCTTCGTCATCTGCGGTTTCTACACCTGGTTCTGGACCCGCGCTGGCCAGACCGTCGGCATGCGCGCCTGGCGGCTGCGCATTCAGAACGAGGATGGCAGCCACATCCGCGTTACCCAGGCGCTGATCCGTCTCGCCACCGCCGCCTTTGGCCTGGGCAACCTGATGTGCCTGTTCAACCGCCAACGTCCGCGGGCGTTTCAGGATATCTGGGCCGAGTGCGAAGTGATCGTGCTGAGCAAGCAGGAAAATCTGGAATTGCTTAACAAGTAATACCGGATCAATGCAGCAACGAAAGAGGGCACCAACAGGTGCCCTCTTTGCATTTCCTCATAATCTCGTGCGGATTACTGCTTGCGGCTGAGGATGTAGAAGGAGATGCCGCCAAACAGCAGGCTGGGCGCGATAGCCGCCAGAATCGGCGGTACCGCATAGACCAGACTGATGGGGCCAAACACCCGATCACTCACATAGACGGCAAAGCCGGTCATGATCCCCATCAGCATCCGTGCCCCCATGCTCACCGAGCGTAGCGGGCCAAAGATGAAGGAGGAGGCCAGCAGGATCATCGCCACCACCGAGAGCGGTGACAGCAGTTTGCGCCACATCTCAAGCTTGTAGCGACCGGCATCCTGCTTGTTGGCATCGAGATAGCCGATGTAGTCGAGCAGACCAGAGACCGAGAGGTTCTCGGGGTCGATACTTACCACCCCCAGCTGCTTGGGCGTCAACTCCGAGCTCCACTCCATCTTGTCATGCTGTTCGCTGCGGATCTGCGCCGGGTCGTCGAAGCGGGTAACCTGGGTCTGCTTGAGCAGCCAGTGGTGGCGCTCGAACACCCCCTCCTGCGCCTGCACCACGTCGATCAGCTTGCGCTCGGGGGTGAAGCGATAGAGGGTGATGCCGGTCAGCGCGCCATCGTTACGCACCCCGTTGATATTGACGAAGTTGTTGCCATCACGAGCCCACACCCCGTAGGCGGAAACAGTCAGACGACCTTCGGACAGCGCGCCCGCCTTGATGTCATCGGCCATCCGCTTGGCGATGGGGGCCACATATTCCCCCATCAACCCCACCATGATCATCAGCGGGATCGCCGTCTTGAGCGCCGCCATTACAATACTGATCTTGGAGCGACCCGCCGCCTGCATCACCACCAGCTCGGAGCTGGTCGCCAGCTGACCCAGACCAATCAGGCCACCCAGCAGCGCGGCCAGCGGGAAGAAGAGCACCGCCTCCTTGGGCATGGAGAGCAGCACATAGTAGAGGGCGTTGATCATGTCGTAGTTGCCGTCACCGACCGACTTGAGCTGCTCCACATACTTGATGAGCGCCGCCAGACCAACGAGCGTGATTTCACACAGCAGGATCGACATAAAGATGACCCGACCGATATACCTATCGAGAATGCCAAACATCAGCAGAAGTTCCTATGTTGCAGCATCATGCTGATTTTCTGTTGAAATAGCGCCCTTTCACCCCGTTCCACCAGCTGGTGCCCTGTAGATTGAGGGGCAGGCCGATAAACAGCAGGTAACCGAGCGGCACCAGGAACATCCCCGGCCAGTAGGGCAGCCGACCGCTGTCGATGGCCGAACGGGCGGCGCTGAGCAGCAGGAAGTAGGAGAGATAGAGCATGATGGCCGGCAACAGCTTGGCGTAGCGCCCCTGACGGGGGTTGACCCGCGCCAGCGGTACCACCAGCAGGGTGAGCACCGGAATGGAGAGGGGCAGCGAGATACGCCACTGCAATTCCGCCATCATGGCGTTGTCCTGGGTACCGAACAGTTCCATGGTCGGCTTGGCCGCCGCCTTGCGGTTGGAACGCTCCATCTCTTGCTGGCGGATCACCAGACCATATTCGCGAAAATCGGAGATCTGGAACTGCTTGCCGGAGAAGTTCCCCTCGTAGCGGGAGCCATCCATCAGGGTCAGCCACTGCAGGCCGTTCTCATCGACCGTCACCACCCCTTCGCTCGCCACCACCACCGAGGGAGGATTGTTCCCCTCCGCCCGCTGCAGCACGAAGATCTTTTGCAGTTTTGAACCGTTGTCGTTCAAATCCTGGATATAGGCAACCAGACGCCCCTTGTCGAGCTCCATAAAGCGGCCCGCCTGCAGGAAGGAGATACCCGGATCCGACTTGAACTCGTCGATCACCTGATACTCGCGCTCCTTGGCTTGCGGGGCGATCCAGCCGGTGTTGAACGCCGCGACCACCGCCGTCAGCAAGGCCAGCAACATGGCGCTGCGCATCACGAAACGGTGGCTGAAGCCGACCGCATGCATCACCGTCATCTCGCTTTCGGCGTAGAGGCGACCATGGGCAAACAAAATGGCTAAAAAGAGACTGATAGGCAGCATCAACAACGCCATATTGGGCAAGTTGAGCAGCAGCAGGGTGGAGACCAGACGTGTCGGCACCTCGCCATCGGCGGCGTCACCGATGATCTTGATAAATTGTTGGCTGACAAAGATAAGCAGCAATACGAATAACACTGCCAGCTGGGTTTTCAGGGTTTCCCTGAACAAATATCGGAAAACGATCACAGTCATTCCCAAGTAAACTTGTGTTTTTAGTCGAATGCCTGAAAAATAGGGCCGTATATTGGATTTTTACCAGTTTGAACTGCGGAGCCTGTGGCTGTTCGCTCCGCCTCTGATACCCCAACAAGCACCGCATTATTCAATAAAAGGTGCCTTTTGTCTTTAGGATGTAGGAGATTCCATGGAGTTCAGTGTAAAGAGTGGCAGTCCAGAGAAGCAACGGAGCGCCTGCGTCGTAGTCGGCGTATTTGAGCCTCGTCGCCTCTCTCCGGTTGCCGAACAACTGGACAAGATCAGCGATGGCTATATCAGTTCGCTGCTGCGCCGTGGCGACCTGGAAGGGAAACCAGGCCAGATGCTGCTGCTGCATCAAGTACCGGGCGTGCTCAGTGAGCGCGTACTGCTGGTCGGATGCGGCAAGGAGCGGGAACTCGACGAACGCCAGTACAAGCAGATCATCAACAAGACCATCACCACCCTGAACGAAACCGGCTCCATGGAAGCGGTCTGCTTCCTGACCGAGCTGCACGTCAAGGGTCGGGATACCTATTGGAAGGTGCGCCAGGCGGTAGAAACCACCAAGGCGGGCCTCTACAGCTTTGATCAGTTCAAGACCAACAAGGCCGAGCCACGTCGCCCGCTGCGCAAGCTGGTATTCAACGTGCCGACGCGTCGGGAACTGACCATTGGTGAAAAAGCCATCGCTCACGGTCTGGCCGTGGCCAAGGGTGTGCGGGTCTGCCGCGACGTGGCCAACATGCCGCCCAACGTCTGCAATCCTGCCTATCTCGCCTCTCAGGCCCGTCGTCTGGCCGATGCCTACGACAACATCACCACCAAGGTGGTGGGTGAGCAGGAGATGGCTGAGCTCGGCATGAACTCCTATCTGGCGGTGGCTCGCGGTTCCGACAACGAAGCCATGATGGCCATCATCGAATACAAGGGCCATCCGGATGCCAAGCCCATCGTGCTGGTCGGCAAGGGTCTGACCTTTGATTCCGGCGGCATCTCCATCAAGCCGGCCGACGGCATGGACGAGATGAAGTACGACATGGGCGGCGCCGCCTCCGTGCTCGGTACCATGCATGCGCTGGCCCTGTTGCAATTGCCGATCAACGTGGTTGGCGTGCTGGCAGGCTGCGAGAATATGCCGGGTGGTAACGCCTATCGTCCGGGTGACATCCTCACCTCCATGTCCGGCCAGACCATCGAAGTGCTCAACACCGATGCGGAAGGTCGTCTGGTGCTGTGCGATGCCCTCACCTATGTGGATCGCTTCGAGCCGGATACCGTGATCGACGTGGCAACCCTGACCGGTGCCTGCGTCATCGCGCTGGGTCACCACACCTCGGGTCTGCTGGCTAACCACAACCCGCTGGCCCACGAGCTGCTCAACGCCTCCGAGCAGGCGGGTGATCGCGCATGGCGTCTGCCGCTGTTCGACGAGTATCAGGAGCAGATCGACAGCCCGTTCGCCGACATGGCCAACATCGGCGGTCGTCCGGCAGGTACCATCACCGCCGCCGCCTTCCTGTCACGCTTCACCAAGAAGTACAACTGGGCCCACCTGGATATCGCCGGGACCGCCTGGAAGAGTGGCAAGGATAAAGGCTCCACCGGTCGTCCGGTGCCCCTGCTGACCCAGTTCCTGCTGAACCGGGCTGGCGTGGATATCGAAGAGAAAGAGTAACTCTCCCACCCTGTCTGATGCGTGCATCAACGGGGTTGGCGTTACCCTGAATCACAAGGAAGAGGCCCGCCTCTTCCTTGTTTCATTCTTGAATCAGTGAGCTGCGGACGGGAAACGCCCCGTCAGCCTCATGAGGCGGTCAATAGTCCGTCACTGCAACACGGGATCAACCTGATGAGCCAAGTGACCTTTTACCTGATGAGCGAACAGGATGACGCGCAGGCCTCTGCGGTCGAGCGACTGGCCTGCACCCTTGCGGCCGAGTCGTGGGGTGCGGGCCATATCTACCTGTTCTGCGACGATGAGGCTCAGGCTCTGCGCCTCGACGAGCTGCTGTGGCAACTGCCGCCGGAGCGCTTCGTGCCGCACCAGCTGCAGGGCGAAAGCGGTCTGGCACCGGTGGAGATCGGCCACCAGCCGCCACGCCGGCGCTATGCCCGCCTCATCAATCTGGCCAAACAGACACCTTTGTTTGCAGGACACTTCGCTCAAGTGGTAGATTTTGTCCCCACTGATGAAACACAAAAGCAGCAAGCCCGCGAGCGCTACAAGCACTATCGCCAGGCAGGCCATGCCCTCGAGATGAGGGATCAGCCCGTCCTTGCCGCACCGGATCCGGCGCAGCCCTGACTGCGCCGCCTGTGATCCACGACGAATCAACACCAGACTCCATCCATCCAGATTACGGCGAGACCATGGAAAAGACTTTTAATCACAACGCCATCGAACAGGCGCTCTACCAGCACTGGGAAGCTCAGGGCTACTTCAAGCCCCACGGCGACACCAGCAAAGACTCCTTCTGCATCATGATCCCGCCGCCGAACGTCACTGGCAGCCTGCACATGGGTCACGCCTTCCAGCAGACCCTGATGGACACTCTGATCCGCTACAACCGCATGCAGGGCAAGAACACCCTGTGGCAGGCAGGCACCGACCACGCTGGTATCGCCACCCAGATGGTGGTTGAGCGCAAGATCGCGGCAGAAGAGGGCAAAACTCGCCACGATTACGGCCGCGATGCCTTCATCGACAAGATTTGGCAGTGGAAGGAAGAGTCCGGCGGTACCATCACCCGCCAGATGCGCCGTCTGGGCGACTCCGTGGATTGGGAGCGCGAGCGCTTCACCATGGATGAGGGTCTCTCCGCCGCCGTGCAGGAAGTGTTTGTACGTCTTTACGAAGATGGCCTGATGTACCGCGGCAAGCGTCTGGTGAACTGGGATCCGAAACTCAACACCGCCATCTCCGATCTGGAAGTGGAGAACCGCGAGATCAAGGGCCACATGTGGCACCTGCGCTACCCGCTGGCCAACGGCGCCAAGACCGCCGAAGGCAAGGATTACCTGATCGTCGCCACCACCCGTCCGGAGACCATGCTGGGCGATACCGCCGTGGCTGTGAACCCGGAAGACCCGCGCTACAAGGCGCTGATCGGCCAGCACATCCTGCTGCCGTTGGTGAACCGCCTGATCCCCATCGTCGCCGATGAACACGCCGACATGGAGAAGGGCACCGGTTGCGTGAAGATCACCCCGGCCCACGACTTCAACGATAACGAAGTGGGCAAGCGCCACAGCCTGCCGATGATCAACATCTTCACCCTGGACGCCCATGTGCGTGCCGAGGCCGAAGTGGTCGACACCAACGGCAACCCGAGCACCGCCTACGACGCAGCCCTGCCGGCCGAGTTCGCCGGTCTGGAGCGCTTCGCTGCCCGTAAAGCGATTCTGGCCAAGCTGGAAGAGCTGGGTCTGCTGGACGAGATCAAGGATCACGTGCTGCAACAGCCTTACGGCGATCGTGGTGGCGTGCCCATCGAGCCGATGCTGACCGACCAGTGGTACGTGCGCGTGGCACCGATGGCCAAGACCGCTATCGAGGCGGTGGAAGATGGCCGCATCCAGTTCGTGCCGAAGCAGTACGAAAACATGTACTTCTCCTGGATGCGCGACATTCAGGACTGGTGCGTCTCCCGTCAGCTGTGGTGGGGTCACCGCATCCCGGCATGGTATGACGATGCCGGCAACGTCTACGTTGGCCGCAGCGAAGACGAAGTGCGCGCCAAGCACAGCATCCCGGCCGTAACCGTACTGCGTCAGGACGAAGACGTGCTCGACACCTGGTTCAGCTCCGCCCTGTGGACCTTCTCCACCCTGGGCTGGCCGAACAACACCGAGGCACTCAAGACCTTCCACCCGACCGACGTGCTGATGAGCGGCTTCGACATCATCTTCTTCTGGATTGCCCGGATGATCATGATGACCATGCACTTCATCAAGGACGAAAACGGCCAGCCGCAAGTCCCGTTCAAGACCGTCTACATCACCGGTCTTATCCGTGACGAAGAGGGCCAGAAGATGTCCAAGTCCAAGGGCAACGTGCTGGACCCGCTCGACATGATCGACGGCATCTCGCTGGAAGATCTGCTGGAGAAGCGCACCGGCAACATGATGCAGCCGCAAATGGCCGAGAAGATCGCCAAGCGTACCGCCAAGCAATTCCCGGAAGGGATCGATGCCCACGGTACCGATGCCCTGCGCTTCACTCTGGCGGCGCTGGCCTCTACCGGTCGTGACATCAACTGGGACATGAAGCGCCTGGACGGCTACAACAACTTCTGCAACAAGTTGTGGAACGCCTCCCGCTATGTGCTGATGAACACCGAAGATCAGGATTGCGGCTTCAACGGCGGCGAAATGCAGTTCAGTCTGGCGGACCGCTGGATCCAGTCCCAGCTGCAAGTGGCCATCCGTGACTTCCGTACCGCCCTCGATACCTACCGCTTCGACATCGCGGCTGGCGTGCTGTACGAATTTATCTGGAACCAGTTCTGTGACTGGTATCTGGAGCTGACCAAGCCGGTGCTGACCAAGGGTTCCGAGGCCGAGCAGCGCGCTGCCCGCCACACCCTCGTCAGCGTCCTCGAGACCCTGCTGCGTCTGGCACACCCGATCATCCCGTTCATCACCGAGACCATCTGGAAATCGGTCGCGCCGCTGGCTGGCGTACACGCCGACACCATCATGATTCAGGCCTTCCCGGAGTTCGACACCGCCAAGGTGGACGAAGCCGCGATGGCGGATCAGGAGTGGGTGAAGGAGTTCATCGTCAGCATCCGCAACATCCGCGCCGAGATGAACGTGGCCCCGAGCGTACCTCTCAACGTGCTGCTCCAGTGCGATGCCAAGGATGCCCAGCGTGCCGCTGACAACGAGGCCTTCCTCAAGTCGCTGGCCCGTCTGGAGTCCATCCGCGTACTTAGCGAAGGTGAAGTGGCTCCCCTGTCAGTGAAGAAGCTGATCGGCGCTACCGAGCTGATGATCCCGATGGCCGGTCTCATCGACAAGGATGCCGAACTGGCCCGTCTGGCCAAAGAGGTTGCCCGTCTGGTGGGCGAGTGCGGCCGTATCGAAGGCAAACTTGGCAACGAAGCCTTCGTCGCCAAGGCGCCGGAAGCGGTCATAGCCAAAGAGCGCGAGAAGCTGGAAGATTACCGTCTCCAGCTGACCAAGCTGGAAGCCCAGCAGGCTGAAATCGCCGCGCTGTAAGCCCCGCCCCAACCGATACAACAAAGCCCCCTGCCAAGGGGGCTTTTTCATATCCGCGCTTCCCGTTTCAGCTCACCAGCAGCCAGCCGCAGAAGCCGAGATAGAGCAGACCCACCAGCGCCAACCGCCCGGCGGTCATCACTCCCTTTCTGAACCCCCACCAGAGCCCCCCCACCGCCAGCAGCGTCACCAGCGAGGAGGCCATCATGGCGCCATCCAGCAGCCAGGGGGTGAATAGCAGACAGAACGCCTTGGGGATAGTGCCCTGGATCATCATGGCCCCGGAGATATTGGCCAGCGCCAGCCGGTTCTTGCCCTGCCGCACCCAGATCAGCACGTTCATCAGCTCCGGCATCTCGGTCGCCACCGGACTCAGCAGCAGGGCCGCCAGTACCGGCGAGAGGCCAAACAGCTCGCCCATGCTCTCCAGCTGATGAACAAACAGCTGAGCCGCCAGCGCCACCACCACCAACGCAGCCAGTGTCTGCAGCAGCACCTTGCCAAGGGGCGGGATCCCGGCATTTGGGGCCAGCTTGAGGGGCTCCGGCAATTCGACCTCGTGGCTGTCACTCTGTTTCAGCTCGCGCCGCACATAAACGAGGTAGACCAGCACAAAGAGCGGGGCCAGCCAGCTCTTACCGGTAAAGGCGACCAGACCCAGTACAGTGGCCACCAGAAAGATACCCATAAACCAGCGCTGATCCCGGCCAATCTCGCGCTGCACCTCGCCATCGATGGCCCGTTCGGTACGCCCCATGCAAAGCAGCAGGGTGAGGCCGACTGCCGCATAGCCGATGGTCGCCAACACCATCGGCCCACCAAGAGCGGCGCCAATGCCAATCTCCTGCTGGGCGGTTGTGTTGCCCATCAGCAGGGCGGTGAGGGTGACGATGCACTCGGGCAGTGCCGTACCCAGTGCCGCCAGCAGGGAGCCGGTGGCGCTTTGGGAGAGTTTGAAGTGGTGGCCGGTCCACTCGATGCCGTTGACGAAGTATTCGCAGGCAAGGTAGATGGTGACCGCAGAGACGAGAAATAACAGCAGGGTAATCAACATAATAGATACCGCCAGGCGAGCAGAATAACCGATGGACCCGACATGGCTCGCCCGGCTGGCGTGCATATCGAGGCCAAAGGTCTTGCAGAGCGATAGTGCCTATCGCCGCCCATGCCATGGATGCGAGGATCCAAGAGTGTTGACATGGGCCCGGCCCGGAATGCGGGCGGGTTGCTACTCCCCAATGACTGAGGGGACGTTTTAGCAACTCGACCACCGCCTCACAAGGCAAATTAATGACAACTCATTCAATAAGTTGTAAGGGAATGTAACCTCGCCAGCGCCCCCTCCCCACCGCCATTGCGCTGTTGGCACACCGATTGCTGTAGGTAGTTCACTATCCACAACAGTTTGGGAAGGATGAACAATGAAACGGTGGATCCAACATTTCTATCAACTGAACCGCCTCAACTGGCTGATGGTCTGGTTGTTGCTCTGCTGCAGCATCATTCTGCTGTTTCCGGCCGGGCTGATGAAAGGGGCCGTCAGCCAGTGGGCTGCGGATCATGCGGCCTGGCTGGGGGTCGGCATGCTGATCGCCATCTCCTACTTCTGCAGTCAGGGCTTCCTGATCGCCTGGGAGTGGGCATGCGAAGAGTGGCAGGCGCGCCGTCAGCAGGACCAACTGGCCCAGATGATCGGCTTCCTCGACTTCAACGAGAAGGCGGTGCTGCGCGAGTTCGTGCTGCAGCGTAAAAGCGTCATAAACTTGCCGATCACCGAGCCCGCCGTCAAAAACCTGATGGATGCCGGCGTCCTCACCTACGCCTACGGCAAGCCGACCCGGGAGAAGGATGACGAGAACCAGATCCGCGCCCTGATGATCGCCCTACCCGCCCGACCGCTGCTCACCTACAAGGTGCTGGGACTGTCGCGCGGCAAGATGAGCGACGAGCAGGTGGAGCAGATCATGAATGCCAGACCCAAGTTCGCCCAGAAGGGGTTCCAGCGCTAACCGCCGCCCCATCCGCCAGATGCAAAAGAGCCGGACACTCTCCGGCTCTCTCGTTGCTGCATGCTCCCGCTGGTTTTTGGCTAGCCCTTCAGACTGGAGCAGAAGCTGACATCGGCCACCTTGGTCACCGGATCGAAGCTGTGATAGAGCTCGAAGCAGGGGCGATCGTCAAATTCCCAACCGGCCGCCACCACCTCGCCAATATGTTGCTGCCAGAGTGCGGGGTACTGGGCCGGATCGGTGACCGTCATGCGTGACAGGCCATAGCGGCCACCCGCCAGCTGCTGGATCTCCACATTGCCACTTCCCCTGGTACCCGCCGGCACGGTGACGCAGATATCGGTGCGACACTGCTGGGAAGCCGTCACTTCGGGGTTGTCGTGGTAGATGAAGATCCACTCCCCTTCGGCCAAACCCAACCCGGCAGCCCACTGATAGAGCTGGTCACACACCGGCTCATAGCCTGCGCCGTAAGGGCCGGTGACCCGGATATAGGCCAGAGTGCGTGCAGCCATCTGTTCGGTTTTCATCTGTAGCCTCCTTTCACTGGAACGGCCTTCAGCATAATCAGAGACCCGGGCAGCCGCGTGTCCATTCTTGCTCAGTTGCAAGAGTGACGGCTGGCGGCGCAACATCCCCGGCGCCATGGCAAACTGCTTGCGAAACGCCTTGGCAAAGGCCTGTGAGCTGGCAAAACCGGCCGAGAAGGCAATCTCGGTGATCGGGTCGCGACTGTAGCAGAGAGAGCGAGCAGCCCGCTCCAACCGCAAGCGACGCTGCATCTCGGCCGGGGTTTCACCGGTGACGGCGGTAAAAACCCGATGAAAGTGATAGCTGGAGAGTGAGGCGAGGCTGGCCGCCTCGCTGAGACAGAGCTCGGGATTATGCTCCAGCGCCCGGATCACCGGGCGCAATCTGGCCTGATAATCGACCATACCGTTAGCGACTGGCGCCCCCCGCGACTCTGGCCATATAGAACACATCCACATAGCGCCCCTGGCGGAAGGCATAATCGCGGGCCCGCCCCTCCTCCACAAAGCCGAACTTGCGATAGAGCGCAAGCGCCGCTTCGTTATCGACAAAAACCGTCAGTTCAATCCGGTGCAGGTTGAGCCAGTTATCGGCCAGATCCAGCGCCGCGGCCATCAGGGCAGAGCCAACCCCTTTGCCGGCCCAGTCATCCCGCACCCCCATGCCGATCCCGGCCACATGCTTGCGTCTGGGATTGGGTTCTACGTGCAAGGAGATCTGGCCCACCAGCAGCCCCTCTACCTCCGCCACCAAGGCGACCACATCACTGCTCTCCAACCGCTTCTGCCACTGGCTAAGGGGAGGTGTGGGCAGGTGCAGAGTGCCCGCCTGAGCATTGGGCATGGAATAGAGATCCCGCAAGGCGGGGGCATCGGCGGGTTCGGCATGACGGATAGTAATCTGCATATGAGGCTCCTTCTCGAAGCCTCCATCATGCAATATCCGGCGCGGTTACACATCCCCCACCTGCACCCATTTGTCTTGCCTATCAAAGGGCGAGGAAAGGCCCATTGGCCGAGCACGGCGCAGATCCGTAGGCTGACCCCATATCAACAAGGAGAGAAGCCATGACTGACAAGACCCTGCACAGCGCCAACGGCGCCCCCGTCGTCGACAACAACAACAGCCTCACCGCTGGTCCGCGCGGCCCCATCCTGATGCAAGACATCTGGTTGATGGAGAAACTCGCCCACTTCGACCGCGAGCGCATTCCCGAGCGGGTGGTTCACGCTAAGGGCTCGGGCGCCTACGGCACCTTTACCGTGACCCACGACATCAGCCAGTTCAGCAAGGCCGATCTGTTCAGCGCCATCGGTAAGCAGACCCCGATCTTCCTGCGCTTCTCCACCGTGGCCGGTGAGAAAGGCGCTGCCGATGCCGAACGCGACGTGCGCGGCTTCGCTCTCAAGTTCTATACCGAGCAGGGCAACTGGGATCTGGTGGGTAACAACACCCCGGTCTTTTTCATCCGCGATCCGCTGAAATTCCCTGACTTCATCCACACCCAGAAGCGGGATCCGCGCACCAACCTGCGCAGCGCCACCGCCGCCTGGGACTTCTGGTCACGCCATCCGGAATCCCTGCATCAGGTCACCATACTGTTCAGCGATCGCGGCATTCCCAAGAGCCTGCGGGAGATGAACGGCTACGGCAGCCACACCTTCAGCTTTATCAACGATGCCAACGAGCGCTTCTGGGTCAAGTTCCACTTCAAGACCGAGCAGGGCCACAGCTTCTACACCGATGAAGAGGCCGCCACCGCCGTCGGGCAGGATAGGGAGACCAGCCAGGCGGATCTGTTCAACGCCATAGAGCGGGGGGACTTCCCGCGCTGGAAGGTCTATGTGCAGGTGATGCCGGAGGCCGAGGCCCAGACTTACAACATCCACCCGTTCGACCTCACCAAGGTGTGGCCGCACAGCGACTACCCGCTGATCCCGGTGGGTGTGCTTGAGCTTAACCAGAACCCGGACAACTACTTCGCCCATGTGGAGCAGGCGGCCTTCACCCCGGCCAATGTGGTGCCCGGTATCGGCTTCTCGCCGGATCGCATGTTGCAAGGGCGGCTCTTCTCCTACGGTGACACCCAGCGCTATCGCCTTGGCGTCAACCACGGTCTGCTGCCGGTCAACGCCCCGCGCTGCCCGTTCCATCACGGTGCCCATCGTGACGGTGCCATGCGGGCGGACAGCAATGGCGGCGCCAGCCCCAACTATCAGCCGAACCGTTTCGGTACCCAGCAGCCGAGCGAACAGCACGAACCGGCGCTGAGTCTGGAAGGGGCCGCCCTGCACTACGACTTCCGTGACTACGACAGCGACTACTACAGCCAGCCGGGTAACCTGTTCCGCATCATGGACGAGGGGCAGCGTTCACGGCTCGCCGCCAACCTGGCCCGCTCCCTTATCAATGTGGAGGATGACGCCATCGTCGCGGCCCAGCTCAAACACTTCGAGCAGGCCGACCCCGAGTATGCCAAACGGGTCGAACTGGCACTGGCCGCCTTGCAGCGCTAAGCCGCAAGCAGGCAACATCTGCAAAAACAAAACGGGGGCCTGATGGCCCCCGTTATCGTGATATTGACGGTGAGAAATAGAAAACGGAGCCAGAGGCTCCGTTTTTCAATGCTGTATCAATCCCGGACGGAACGCGCTTCGCGCTCTTCCCGCTCCCTTGCCAACAAGCGTTTGTACCACCAGCTACTGCGACGACGTTGTGCATTGGAAGAGCGACGAGCCATTTCTTAGGTTCCAGCCAAGAGAAGAAAGGAGCTGCATTATGCGACAGGGATCACGTCCATGTCTTTAGCTGGATCAAGAAAAGCCTCACTGACCCACGGAAATCGTCTTCTGAGCTTTCGCACCACGGGTGGCAGGCAACACCACCGCAGGAGAGCGCCAGGCCAGCGGGCCATTGCTCTCGAGGTCGTTCTGCGGGCCACACTCCAGCCAGATATCTCCCTGCAGAATGCGGGCCCCTTCGGAATATTTCTGATCCGCAAACCAGCAGACCCGCTCGGGCAATGAGCCCAGCGGCAACACCAGCTCAGGACTGGCAGACTCGCCCACCACAGTGGTTTTGGACGCGGCCAGAGCGGGGGCGAGCCAGAGGGAGGCCAGCAGGCAGAGCAGTACATTTTTCATGAGAGGGATCCTGTTTCGATAGGGGCAATCTCGAAGAGTCGACCAGCCCCGGGGTTTACTTGACTGACAATCATACTGCCTGCTGGCATTGTGGAACCAATATGGTAGCCTGCCAGCGCCTGCGGGCAGTCTCTCGCTGCCACGCGCAAACTTCCGGTGAATTTGTCACGTCCTGACAAAATATAACCTTATTTATCAAATCGTTATTTGGATATTATCCCAATGCGTATCATGCCGTTGCTTCAGGCGGCCTGCCTGAGCCTGATGTTGTCCGCCTGCGTTGCCCCATTGCTGATGATGAGCCCCACCAGCCAGCTGATGTGGGCCCTGCTCAAGCCGCTGGTCGGCTTTGACCCGAACGAGGTCAATCTGTTCGAACAACCCCTGATCAAGGATCGGATGACCGCCATCCTTGGCCCCAATTACGACAGCACCATACAGTTGCTCAAGACTGCCGACAAGTTACAGCAGGAGGGGCCGCTTTTCTATGTGGTCTCCGAATATGCGCCCGTGCCGGATATCGCCAAGCAGGCGGGGATGGTGTGGAACTCGCAAACCAACCAGATGTCTGTATTGCTGCAAAAAGGGGATGGCACCACCCTGACCTTCGGCGAAAATCTGGCGGGCACGGCACCGACCTGGCCAACCGCCATGCAGGGCTGGCAGACCCCCGCCAGCCAGCTCACCCCGGCGGCCAATGCCCTGACCGGTGCGGCAACCAGTCAGAGTGGCACCTCCCCCTTCTCCCTTGGCAGCGCTCTGGGCACAGTGACCCGCGGCGTCACCGGCTCGCTGACCAACAGCGCAAGTCAGGCCATCAGCGGCGCAGCCGCCAACGTCACAGGACAGGCCACCCAAGCGGTGAGCCAGAGCGCGACCGACCTGACTCGCAGTGCGACCACCGCAGTCACCGCGCCTGCCAAACAGGCAGCCAGCAGCGCAGCTGCCACCGTGACGCAGGAAGCCACCAAGGCTGTGGCCACTCCCGCCAAACAGGCCATCAGCAGCACCGCTGCCACAGTGGCGCAAGAAGCCACCAAGGCCGTTGCCGCTCCAGCCAAGCAAGTCGTCAGTAGCGCCGCTGCCACCGCGACCCAAGAAGCCACCAAGGCCGTTGCCGCTCCTGCCAAACAAGCTGTCAGCAGTGCCGCTGCGACCGTGACCCAAGAAGCCACCAAGGCTGTTACCGCTCCTGCCAAACAGACCGTCAGCAGCGCCGCTGCGACCGCGACGCAAGAAGCCACCAAAGACCTTGCCGCGCCGGCCAAACAGGCTGTCAACAGCGCCGCTGCAACCGCGACGCAAGAAGCCACCAAGGCCGTTACCGCTCCGGCCAAACAGGCAGTCAGCAGTGCCACAGCTACCGTGACACAAGAAGCGACCAAAGCCGTTGCCGCTCCGGCCAAACAGGCCGTCAGCGCTGCCTCCCATACGGCCGGAGAGAGCGTCGCCGATGCCGCCAGAGCGGCGGAGGCCAAGGCTCGCGCCAAGGCAGAGGCGGAGATGGAAGCCCTGCTCAAATAAACCGACAGGCCACCGCAAGGTGGCCTGTTTTTTATCCCGCTACCGGATCATGACGTTATGGAAAAGGCCACATAGACTCTTAGGTAACTACCCGCACAAGGAGTGCATCATGCGTCGTCTACTCCCTGCTCTCGCTTTTCTCGCTCTGTTTATCGCGCTCCCGGCTCCGGCACTTATCTACTATTCGGAGCAGAACATGCCGCTCAATGGCCAGGATAAAAATGGTCAGCCTGTGGGGTTGGCGGTCGAGTTGCTGCGCCTGATGTGGCGTGAAATGGGAGAGCCGGAGCAACCCATCCACTTTCTGCCCTGGGCCCGCGGCTGGTATCTGCTGACCCAGCAGCAAGAGGCCGTGCTCTTTACCACGGCACATACCAAGGAGCGGGATCCCCACTTCCTCTGGGTCTGCCCCATCAGCCACTCCAGGGTCGCGCTGGTCGGCCGCAAGCAGGATGCCCCCAAAGTGGCCAGCAAAGCGGATCTCGCCAAGCTGCAGATCGGCGTGATGCAGGCGGATGTCGGGGAGCAGTTGCTGCTCAACCGCGGGATCAGCCCGGGCAATATGATGTCGGTGGAGCGCATGGAGCAGGTGGTGCGCCAGCTCATCATGGCACGCACCGATCTGGTGGCGGGCAACGAGGTGATGTTGCGCCATCAGGCCAAGGAGCTGGGTTTCCCCAGCGAGGATTTTGTCACCGTCGCGATTCTTGAAGAGCAGGACAACTGCTTCGCCTTCAACCTGAGGGCAGACAAACAACAGGTTGCCCGCCTGCAACAGGCGCTGGACAAGGTCAGACAGGGGGATGAATACAAGCAGCTGGTGAAGCGCTACCAGTTGCTCAGTATCCTGCCCGAAACCACTCCCACCCTCCCGCGCCTAGAGTAACTCCGGCCCGCCATATGGCTGGCTCGTTGTATCTCCCATCGATGAAACGGGGGATGCCTCCATCGGCGCCGTAATGAGGTGGTTCAGAAAGAGATTGAACAGCTCGGCCCGCGAGCCGAGCCGCAGCTTGCCATAGAGATGCTTGCGGTGATTCTTCACCGTACCGCTGCCAATCCCGAGCTCCGCGGCAATCGCCTCCGTATCCAATCCCTGCAGCAGCAACTCCGCCACCTGCCGCTCGCGCCGGGTGAGCAGATCCCCCCCGACACTCGACATAGCCTGCTCCACCGCACTCCGGAGGCTGGCGCTATCTGGCAGCGCAGTGCTCTGGGCCAACAGCGGCTGGCTCTGCCGCCACTGCTGACGACAGAGCGAATGTACCAGCGGGAACAGCTGCTCCAGCCTTACCAGCTCGTCACGGCTGAGGGTGCTGCGTTTGTCGAGCCGCCCCAGAAACAGCATCAGCGTCAGTCCATCCCGCACCGGTAGGATCAGCCCCACCTCCTCCTGCCAGCCGGTGGCCTGATAGAAGTGGTGGCGATATTCGGGATCGAGCCGCCCTTGGGAGACCTGCGCCAGGGTCCAGACGCCGGCAGGCAAGCCCTGCTCCAGCGCCTGCATAAAGGGATCCTGACTGAAGTGGCTGGTGAGGTAGCGGTCAAACAGCAGGGCCCGCTGATGATTGAGGTTGTCGTAGAGGTAGACGGGGCGCTGCCCCACCCCGAGCAGCAGGGCGCAATCAAACGCCACCTGTTGCTGGATCAGCCGCACCAGCGCCGCCGCAAAGGCGCGGCTGTGCAGGGCATCGACCACCCCGGTCATACTGCGGGTCAAGGCATCTGTGGTGAATGGCTGGGTCATGGTGGCACGTTTCCGGTGACGGGGAGCAATTCCCCGCTATGGCTGAATGCTAGCACGAGAGTGGCAAAACTGTCCCTCAGGGGACATATCCGCCACCGGCCAGAACGGCGAGGATAACGGCTTTTCCCCTGTTGTTGGAGCTCCCATGATCAACCCCCACCTGCTCGATGAGCTGACCGAGCGCGGCCTTGTGGCCCAGAATTCCGACCCCGTGGCCCTGGCCGATCATCTTGCCACCCCGCGCACCGTCTATTGCGGGTTCGATCCCACCGCCGGCAGCCTGCATATCGGTCATCTGGTGCCGCTCTTGATGCTGCGCCGCTTCCAGCTGGCGGGCCACACCCCGGTGGCACTGGTGGGCGGGGCAACCGGCCTTATCGGCGATCCCAGCTTCAAGGCGACCGAGCGCAGCCTCAACAGTGCCGATACCGTGCAGGGTTGGGTCGCCAGCCTGTCTGCCCAGATCAGGGCGCTGCTGCCCGCCGATGATGGCCTGTCGGCCCCGCAACTGGTCAACAATGGCGACTGGATGGGGCAGATGTCCGCCCTCGATTTTCTGCGGGATATCGGCAAGCACTTCTCGGTCAATGCCATGCTGGCGCGGGAATCGGTGCGCCAGCGGCTGGCCCGTCCGGATCAGGGCATCTCGTTCACCGAGTTCTCCTACGCTCTGCTGCAATCCTACGACTTTGCGGTGCTGCACCAGCGGCTCGGTTGCACCCTGCAGATTGGCGGCAACGACCAGTGGGGCAATATCACCAGCGGCATGGATCTCACCCGTCGCCTCCATCAGGCGCAGGTGCACGGCATGACCCTGCCCCTTATCACCAAGGCAGACGGCACCAAGTTCGGCAAGACCGAAGGGGGCGCGGTCTGGCTCGATCCGGCGCTCACCTCCCCTTACGCCTTCTACCAGTTCTGGCTCGGCACCGCGGATGAGGATGTCTACCGCTTCCTGCGCTACTACAGCTTTATGTCGCTGAGCGAGATTGATGCACTGGAGGCGGAAGACGCAAAGCGGCAGGGGCGCAAGCAGGCCCAGCAGGTGTTGGCGAACGAGCTGACCGAGCTGGTGCACGGCAAAGCGGCGCTGACAGCGGTGCAGCGCATCAGCGAGCTGCTGTTTAGCGGCGATGTGGCCCGCCTCGGCGAGAGCGATCTGGCCCAGCTGGCGCAGGATGGCATGCCGAGCAGCACCGTCAGAGGCGAGACGGATCTGGTCAGCCTGCTGGTCAACTGCGGTCTGGCGAACTCCAGGCGCATCGCCCGCGAACTGCTGGCGGCGGGCGCCATCAGTCTCAATGGTGTGCTCAAGCAAGATGATCAGCTGAGCGCTACTGATCGGCTGTTTGGTCGCTACCTGCTGCTGCGCCGGGGCAAGAAGCAGTATCACCTGGTGGAGTGGCAATAAGCCGCAGGGCGGAGAGCACAGCCTCCCCGCCCGCACCCTGAACCCCTTTTGAATCCCGAGTTGCGATCCCCCTCACAGCCTCTCCCGTCAGCAGCCACCATACTGGCACCGGCGAACATGGAGTACGCCACACAATCTGTTCCTCACGATTCAACAAGGATGCTGATGATGAAGAGATGGCTTCTGGTGCTGTTCTGCACTCTGCCCATGCTGGCACACGCCAGCGGATACACCCAGACCCGCTACCCCATAGTGCTGGTGCACGGCCTGTTCGGTTTCGACAAGCTACTCGGGGTCGATTACTTCTACGGCATTCCCCAGGCCCTGAGCCGGGATGGTGCCAAAGTCTACGTGGCTCAGGTATCGGCCACCGCCAGTTCGGAACAACGGGGGGAGCAGCTGCTCGCCCAGGTTGAGCTGCTGCTGGCAGCTACCGGCGCCGAGAAGGTCAACCTGATCGGCCACTCCCACGGCGGCCCTACCATCCGCTATGTCGCCTCGGTCGCCCCCGAGCTGGTCGCCTCCGCCACCAGCGTCGGCGGGGTCAACTACGGCTCAGAGATTGCCGATCTGGTGCGGGCCAATGCCGCCCCCGGCAGCGCCGCCGAGAAACTGGCTGCCGCCGCGGCCCACGCCCTCTCCGGCATGATTTCACTGCTCTCGGGCGGGAGCCAGCTGCCGCAAGATCCGGTCGCCGCCCTCGATGCCCTCACCAGCAAGGGAGCCAGCCAGTTCAACCAGCGCTACCCGGAGGGGCTGCCCAGCCGCTATTGTGGCGAGGGGCCGATGCAGGCGACCAACGGCGTCTACTACTTCTCCTGGAGCGGGCGCGGCAACCTGACCAATCTGCTGGATCCGGTGGATCCGGCGCTGGCGCTGACCGGCGCCTTCTTCAAGGAGCCCAATGACGGACTGGTCGGGGTCTGCAGCAGCCACCTCGGCAAGGTGATCGGCACCGACTACCGGATGAACCATCTGGACGAAGTGAACCAGTCCTTCGGCATCCACCATCTGTTCGAGACCGATCCGGTCACCCTCTATCGCCAGCATGCCAACCGTCTCAAGGAGCTGGGACTATGAAGATAGCCACCCTGCTCGTCGTGCCCTGTGCCATCACCCTGCTACTTGGCGGGGTGTTGCTCTGGCCCAATGTACCGACGGCAGACTCATCCCCCGCTCAAGCCAGCCAGCATGCACAGAGCCACCCGCACGATCCCGAGCAGGAGGCCGCCGATGCCCTGCAGGCGCGCTATCGCACCTTTGTCTCCGCCCAGAGCAGCCTGACGGTGCCCACCGAGATCTCCCTCGCCAGCCTGCAGATCCTGTTTGACGAGCGGGAGCAGCTGCGCCAGCAGAGCTTTACCCCGGCCGAGCAGGCCCAGCTGTTTGCCGAGGATCGACTGATGGAGCAGCTGACCCTGCGCCGCAGGGCGCTGGCGGAGGCAAGAGACAGTGACAAGTCGCAGCTGGCCAGCGAGCTGGATCTCTGGCTGGCAGAGCAACCGGGCTGGTTTCGCGAGGCGGAGGCCAACAGCCGCCTGCTTGAGGAGTTGCAAGAGCTGGCACAGATGGACCCGGCCAAAAGGGAGGCTCTGCTGCTGGAGACGGGGGGGCCGGAAGCGGTGGATCGGATGCGCCAGCTGGAGCAGAACCGGCAAGGGTTCGAGGAGCAGCTCAGCGGCTTTCTGGCCGAGCTCAGACAACTGCCGAACGAGGCCCGGGCCGAGCAGCAGCAGGAGCTGCTGGCCCGCTGGTTCGAGCCCGGACAGTGGCGCCGGGTCGAGGCGCTCACCCGGCTCAAGCTGGGGGAGCCACAAGCCGAATGAGAAGGGGGCCCGCGATGGGCCCCCTTGCTATTGCGTTTATTGCGGCTTGTTGGCACCCGGCAGCGGCTGCCAGGTGAGGCGGGTCACTTGGGTGCCCTGCACCTCGCACTTGAGGCTCAGCGCCTGCCACCCCTTCTCCTGACGCAGGGAGACCTCCCCTTCGATCCCCTGCTCGCCAATCTTCAGCTTGTCCTGCTCGAAGATCACCTTGTCGCCGTGGGCGAGATCCATCAGTTTGCCGTTGCAGAGCCAGTGAGCGAGATCCGCCCCCTTCAGCTTGACGCCACCCTTGGCCGCCTTCTGTTCGGCCGCGCTCACCACAAACAGCTTGCTCAGCTCGGCAGCCCGCTTGGTGAGCCACTCCTGACGCTGCTGCATGCTCATTTTGCTGACGAACTCGGCGGGCTGGCCCTTCTCGTCCAGCCACTGGGTCAGCTTGCCGCTGTCGTCAAAGGAGAACTGGGCGGCGGGCTCTTTGACCCCGAACAGCTTGCCGCCCTTGAAGTAGTAGCGGCTCTCCCCTTCCAGCTTGCCCAGCTCGTTCATGATGGGCACGGCGATGATGACGGGGGCGCCATCGATCCAGGCCTTGATATCGACGCCGTCATGGCTGAATTGACGGGTATCGAGGGCGCTCTCGGCCCCCTTCTCCATCAGGGTAAACTGCTCGGCGAGAGAAGCAGCCAGAGAAGGGAGGGAGCAGAATCCCAGGGTCAGCGCGATCGCTGTGTTGCGCATTGAGTTGTACATAGCACTCCTGTGATGGGCCATCCGGCCCGTGGTTAACTCTCTGTCAGCCAGGCCCGCAGACCTTCCCGGTGAGCATCACTCAGGGGCAGGGATTGGCGGGCCCGGTAGTCAAAATGGATCAGGGTCGTTTCGGCGGTGACGGCCAGTTCGCCGCCCTGCCAGGCCTCCTGCCAGACCGTAAAGGAGCTGGTGCCGATGCGGCGCACGCCGGTCTTGATGGTGACCGGCTGGCCGTAGAACAGCTCCCGTTTGAACTGCACCGTATAGCCCGCGATGATCAGATGCCAGTTATGCACATCCAGATCGGGGGAGAAGATCCGGAACAGGGGATCCCGCGCCGATTCGAACCAGACCGCCGGCACCGTATTGTTGATATGGCCGAGGGCATCCGTCTCCTGAAAGCGGGGTTGGATCTGCATTTCCAGCATGGGTTGACTCCTTGTCTCTTTGTTTCTGTCCTTGTCCGTTCATGGGACATCAGTGGCCAATGGGTGGCCGCCGGGCATCATCAGCGGATCAGCATGTTACATGATACTGCTGGCCCAAGCACAGGGATGCCAGCGGCCCTGCGCGACCGGCCAGCGGGTGTCGCAGCGCGGCGGATTGTAGGGCTGCACAGAAAAGCGGGCAGTAAAAAGCCCCGCACATCTTGGCTGTGCGGGGCTGGTGCAGATAACCAAACGGCTTGGGGACTAGCCGAGCAGATCGAAGCGATCCGCATTCATCACTTTGTTCCAGGCGGTGATGAAGTCACAGACAAACTTCTCCTTGTTGTCATCCTGGGCATAGACCTCGGCATAAGCGCGCAGCACCGAATTGGAGCCGAACACCAGATCCACCCGGGTGGCCGTCCACTTCAGGGCGCCGCTGCGGCGATCGCGGATCTCGTAGAGATTGCTCGCTTTCGGCAGCCACTGATAGTTCATATCGGTCAGGTTGACGAAGAAGTCGTTGCTGAGTACCCCGACCCGATCGGTAAAGACCCCGTGCCCGGTACCGCCGTGGTTGGTGCCGAGCACCCGCATCCCGCCGACCAGCGCCGTCATCTCGCAGGCGGTGAGCCCCATCAGCTGGGCGCGATCCAGCAGCAGCTCCTCCGCCGTCACCACATAGTCCTGCTTCAGCCAGTTGCGGAAGCCGTCGGCCAGCGGCTCCAGCACCTCGAACGAGGCCACATCGGTCTGAGCCTGAGTGGCGTCCCCCCGGCCCGGCGCAAACGGCACGCTCACCGTCACTCCGGCGGCCTGGGCAGCCTGCTCGATGGCGAGGTTGCCCCCCAGCACGATGAGATCCGCGACGCTGACGCCACACTCGGCCGCCAGCTTGTCATAGACCGCCAGCACCTTCGCCAACTTCGCCGGTTCGTTGCCCGGCCAATCCTTCTGCGGCGTCAGCCGGATGCGGGCACCGTTGGCTCCGCCCCGCTTGTCGGAGCCACGGAAGGTACGGGCACTATCCCAAGCGGTAGTGACCCGCTCGCTGATGGAGAGGCCGCTGGCGGCAATCCTGGCCTTGACCGCCGCCACGTCATAATCGGCACGTCCGGCAGGCACCGGATCCTGCCAAATCAGATCTTCTGTCGGCACATAGGGGCCGACATAGCGGCTCTTCGGCCCCATATCCCTGTGGGTCAGCTTGAACCAGGCGCGGGCAAAGGCGTCGGAGAAGGCCGCCGGATCATCGCGGAAGCGCTCGGCAATCTTGCGATACTCGGGGTCGAATTTGAGCGCCATGTCGGCATCCGTCATCATGGGTTTGCAGCGGATCGAGGGGTCCTCCACATCTACCGGCATATCCTCTTCGGCGATATTGATCGGTTCCCACTGATGGGCCCCCGCCGGTGATTTTTGCAACCACCAGTCGTACTTGAACAGCAGATCGAAGTAGCCGTTGTCCCATTGGGTCGGGTGGGTGGTCCAGGCCCCCTCGATGCCGCTGGTCACAGTGTTGCGGCCGATGCCGCGGCTGTGGTGATTGATCCAGCCCAGCCCCTGCTCCTCGAGGCTGGCCCCTTCCGGCTCGGGGCCGAGCTGTTTGGCATCGCCGTTGCCGTGAGCCTTGCCGACGGTGTGGCCACCGGCAGTCAACGCCACCGTCTCTTCATCATCCATCGCCATGCGGGCGAAGGTGACTCGCATATCTTGCGCGGTTTTCAGCGGATCTGGCTTGCCATCCACCCCTTCCGGGTTGACGTAGATAAGCCCCATCATCACCGCCGCCAGCGGGTTTTCCAGATCCCGCTCGCCGGAGTAACGACCGCCCGGCTTGCCGCTGGGCGCCAGCCATTCCTTCTCCGATCCCCAGTAGATATCCTTCTCCGGGTGCCAGATATCCTCGCGGCCAAAGGCGAAGCCGAAGGTCTTGAGCCCCATGGACTCATAAGCCACGGAGCCCGCCAGAATGATCAAATCGGCCCAACTGATCTTGTTGCCGTACTTCTTCTTGATGGGCCACAACAGGCGACGGGCCTTGTCGAGGTTGGCGTTGTCCGGCCAGGAGTTGAGGGGGGCAAAACGCTGGTTGCCGCTGCCGCCACCGCCGCGGCCATCGGCGATGCGGTAAGTCCCGGCCGAGTGCCAGGCCATGCGGATCATCAGGCCGCCGTAGTGGCCCCAGTCGGCGGGCCACCACTCCTGACTGTCGGTCATCAGGGCGGTCACATCCTGCTTGAGGGCCGCCATATCGAGCCCCTTCAAGGCTTCCCGATAGTTGAAACCGGCCCCCAGCGGATTGGTCTTGGTATCGTGTTGGTGAAGAATGTCGAGGTTGAGGCTCTTCGGCCACCACTCCATTCTGGACGTCTCGACGGAGGTGGTTCCCCCGTGCATGACCGGGCATTTTCCTGCGGAACTGTCTGAATTATTGCTCATCGTTTTCCTCATTTGCTCTGCTGTCCATAACCTGAAACAGCATGGCACAGAGGCGTGACACAAACTGTGCATCAGCGGCCGATTTACGGATCTTTCACGCAAGCGGCCATGGAACGCCCGTCAGCCGCGACAGAAATTGGACGAACTATGGCGCCTCTGCGGGCTGATGGGGCGGCTCGGGCCGCAGCCAGGCGCTGCGAAAATCGAACCAGCCGAGCGCTGTCATCCGCACCCCGTGCACGCCGACCCGGCTCTCCAGCTCCAGCCAGTGGTGAAACAGCGGCACAAACCAGCTCTGCTGCTGCACCCTTGCCAGCAGGGCGCGGGGGCCAGGTTCCTCACCGCTGGCGCGCCACTGCATCAACCCTTGCCACAACTCATGCTGACTGCTCCACACCTTGCGCAGCAACGGGGTGCCCTGCAACCAGGCGTAGGGGGCAAAGGGGCCGGCATGTTCGAGGTTGAGGGTGCCGAGCCAGAGATCCACATCCTCATCCTCGCCGCTCACCCAGCGACCGTAGTCGAGGGTGCGCACCTCCAGCCGGATCCCCTGTTCGGCCAGCAGGCTACTCATGGCGTTGGCGCACTCGTTGAACTCCAGATGCTGGTTGAAACAGGCCAGCACCAAGGTCGTCGGCAACTGCGCCGGTGTGGGCAAGGGCGCGGGCAGTGCTTCGCGCCAGTGGGGCAGCATGCCGAGGGCGCTGGTCCAGCCCCGTTGCAACTCGGGGGCGACCCGCCCCATCAGGGCCACCGGATTGAGCAGCTGGCCGAGCCACTGGCGCAGGGCGGGATCCCGCAAGGATCCGGAACGATCGTCCTGCAGCAGGAAGTAGCAGCCCGACTCCAGCTCCGACTCGCCGCGCATAGTACCGAGCTCAGGGCTGTCGCGCCCCAGCTGCAGGTGGGTCTCCAGTCGCTCCGCCAGCTCCGGCAGCATCCAGATATCGATCTCGTCGAGCAGGGCGCGCAGGCCGAAGTAGTCGTCAAACGCCGCAAGGCAAAGATGCAGGGGATCGTTGGCGGCCACCCGGTAAGGGCCGGTGCCCACAGGTTGCAGGGCAAAGCCCGTCTCCCCCTTGAGCTCCCGTGGCAAAATGGTCGCAACCGGTTCGGCCAGCAGGTGGGGCAGCCAAGGATCCGGGCTGTCGAGATAGAGATCCAGCGTGCGTGGCCAGGGGCTCTCCAGCCAGTCCAGATGGGCGAACAGCGGGCGATCCCGCAGGGCCAGCAGACTCTCCATCACATCTTCCACCACCAGCTCGCGACCGTGGTGAAAACGCACCGCCGGGCGCAGATAGAAGCGCCAGTGACAGGGGCCCAGACACTCCCAGTGGTGGGCCAGATCCCCTTCGATTTCCCCATTTTCCTCATTTCGCCGGGTGAGGCCGTTGAAGATCTGGCGGCTCAGGTGGATTTCGGAGCGGCGCATCGGGCCGGTGGGCAGCAACTGCGGCAACGGGCGATAGTATGGCACCCGCAGGATCTGGCGCCCCTCGCGGGTGGCCTGACCGAGCTGTTCGATCAGCAGCGGAGTGAGCAGATCGAGGCGATCTTCGGCCAGCCGCACCGCCTGTGCCAGCTGGCCCTGACTGAGCAGATCCCGCAAGCGGCGCCGGGTCAGGCTCTCCTGACTATCGAGCAGGGTGAGTCGGGAACGCCGTCCCCGCCCCGCTTCTGCCGACCAGCTGAGCCAGCCCTGATCCTGCATCCGCCGCAGCAGCAGGCGGGCGTTGCGCGGGGTGCAGCAGAGCAGATCCGCCACCTCGGCGAGGCTGATCTCCCGCTCATCGCTGCCAAGCAGCTGGGCGAGTCGTTGAAATTGCTGGTAGAGGCGACCGGTTGGCATAAAAGAGGAAATCCCTTTGCTGTAAGTCATCAGTTTTTACTTCCGCATTTTAGCTCAATACTGCTGATGAACGTGAGAACCACAGCAGAGGAGCACCATCATGAGCCACGCCAACCCCATCAAACCGAACCGGATCCAGCAGACCTTGCGCCGTTACTTCAAGCGGATCCTGCCGCGCCCGCTGCCACTTATCGAAGATCCCATGCAGCAGCTCAACCGCCTGATGCAGTGGGATATGAACCAGATCGATGACAAGGAGTATCGCCGTCGCCTCTGAGTGCGGGCCATGCCAACCACTCGGGACACGCGTCCCCTGCGGGCGACACTGCTTTGCCGGATCTTGCTGTTTACATCGGCCACGGGCCTGATAGATTGGACGTCTATCCATCTATAACTGCGACAAGCAACATCCAACAAGGAGTGTGTGATGAAAGATGCGACCCTGGCCCTGCACCACGGCTTTTCCAACGACCCCACCACCAAAGCGGTCGCCGTGCCCATCTACCAGACGGTGGCCTACGAGTTCGAGAGCGCCCAGCACGGGGCGGATCTGTTCAATCTGGCGGTGCCGGGCAACATCTACACCCGCATCATGAACCCCACCAACGATGTGCTGGAGCAGCGGATGGCCGCGCTGGAAGGGGGGATCGCTGCGCTGGTGGTCTCGGCAGGTTCCGCCGCCATCACCTACGCCATTCAGGCGCTGACCGCCGCCGGTGACAACATTGTCTCCACGCCCCAGCTCTATGGTGGCACCTACACCCTGTTCGCCCACATGCTGCCGAGTTTCGGGGTCGAGGTGCGCTTTGCCAAGGATGACAGCGCCGAGGCCATCGCCGCCCTCATCGACGACAAGACCAAGGCGGTCTACTGCGAGAGCATCGGCAACCCGGCGGGCAACATCGTCGATCTGGCCGCGCTAGCCAAGGCCGCCCACGCCCGCGGCGTGCCGCTTATCGTCGACAACACGGTCGCCACCCCGGTGCTCTGCAAGCCCATCGAACATGGCGCCGATATCGTGGTGCACAGCCTGACCAAATATGTAGGCGGCCACGGCAACTCGCTGGGTGGCGTCATCGTCGACTCGGGCAAGTTCCCCTGGGCGGATCACGCCGAACGCTTCCCCCAGCTGACCAAACCCGAACCCTCCTACCACGGAGTGGTCTACACCGAGGCCTTTGGCCCGGCTGCCTTTATCGGGCGGGTGCGTACCGTGCCGCTGCGCAATACCGGCGCGGCGCTGGCGCCGATGAACGCCTTCCTGCTGCTGCAAGGGCTGGAGACCCTGAGCCTGCGCATGGAGCGCCACGTCGACAACGCCCTGCGGGTCGCCCACCACCTCAAGCATCACCCCAAGGTAGCCTGGGTCAGCTATGCCGGTCTGCCGGGTCACCCCCACTATTTGCTGGCAGAGAAGTACATGGCCGGTCGCCCCTCGGCCATCCTCTCCTTCGGTCTGAAAGATGGTTATGAAGCGGGCGTGCGCTTCTACGATGCGCTCAAGATCTTCAAGCGGCTGGTCAACATCGGCGACGCCAAGTCGCTGGCCTGCCACCCGGCCTCCACCACCCATCGCCAGTTGAGCGAGGAGGAGCAGGCCAAAGCTGGCGTGAAACCCGAGATGATCCGGCTGTCGGTGGGGATCGAAGCGATCGAGGACATACTGGCGGATCTGGATCAGGCGCTGGAGGCCTGAGTCAGTCATCGAGGGAGCGGGCATCAGCCCGCTCTTTTTTAGCCATCGGTGAACCGCCTCCCTCGTTCGCTCGTATACCCCATCCTGTCACCGAATCGAGGTCGTTATGATAGTCCTGCACCACCTGAACAAATCCCGCTCCCAACGCATCATCTGGCTGCTCGAAGAGCTGGGCCAGCCCTATGAGATCAAGGCGTATCAGCGCGATGCCACCACCTTTCTGGCACCGCCCGAGCTCAAAGCCATCCATCCCCTCGGCAAGTCGCCGGTCATCGAGTTCGACGGCCGGGTGCTGGCAGAATCGGGCGCCATCACCGAGTACCTGATTGCCCGCTACGCCGCCGATCGGCTGGCACCGGCACCAGATAGCCCGGAGTATCCCGAATACCTGCAGTGGATCCACTTTGCCGAGAGCTCCGGCATTCTGCCGCTACTGCTCGACATGTTCGTGCGCAAGGATGGCAGCCCGATGCGCTTCCTGCCGGACTACGCCAAGGCGGAGTGTGCCAAGGTGCTGGGCTACCTCAATGAGGTACTGGCGAAACGCCACTATCTGGTGGGGGATCGCCTTTCCGGCGCCGACATCATGAACTCCTTCCTGGTGGATCTGCTGGCGCAAAGCGGCCAGCTGGCCCACTTCCCGCATCTGCAAGCCTACTGGCAGCGCCTCAATACCCATCCGGCCCGTCAGAAGGCCATGGAGCTGGAGCGCGAGCTGGATCAGCGCCCCTGACCGAGCTACCACCATGCAAAACGCCCCGACTGTCGGGGCGTTTTTGTTATGCAGCTGGCTGCGGTTTACTTGGTCGCGGGCACCTTGTCCCGACGCGACTTCCACCACCAGCGCAGCCGGATCTGAGAAATGAGCATCCCCGCCAGCATCAGGGCGCAACCGGCGATAGCACGCTCATCCAGCGTCTCACCCAACAGCAACACGCCCCCCACGGCGGCGAAGACGGTCTCCAGACTGAGGATGATGGCGGCGTGGGCCGGATGAGCGCCCCGCTGCCCCACCACCTGCAGGGTATAACCGACCCCGACCGACACCAGCCCGGCATAGAGCAGCGCCTGCCAACCGGCCACGGCGCCGCTAACAGTCGGGGTTTCGATAACAAAAGCAGTGGCAAGGCTGAGCAGGCCGCAGACTATGAACTGCACCCCGGCGAGCTTGATGGGAGCAACCCGGTTGGAGTAGTGATCCACCAGCAGCAGGTGAACGGCCCAGAACAGGGCGCCGACCACCTGCAACAGATCGCCAAAGCCGATGGTGAACTCGTCGGTGACGCTCAACACATAGAGACCGGCCAGCGCGATGATGGCGCCGATCCAGGTATTGAGGCCACTCTTGTGGCGCAGCAGTAGTCCCAGTACCGGCACCAGAATGATGTAGAGCCCGGTGATGAAACCGGCCTTGGCGGCCGTGGTGTAGAGCAGCCCCACCTGTTGCAGGGATGCGGCGCAGAACAGCACCAGCCCGGCCAGCACACCACCGATCAGCAGTTGGCTATGGTCGCCCGCAATGGCAACAGGTTGTCGGGATTTGAGCCACCAGAGCAGCGGCAGCAGGGAGAGGGCGCCGAGCAGAAAGCGCAGGCCATTGAAGGTATAGGGCCCCATGTGATCCATCCCGAGGCGCTGGGCGACAAAGCCCATACCCCAGATGGTGGCAGCCATCAGCAACATCAGATTGGAGCGCATGGCGATTCTTCCTTAAATCGGCGCGTGACGGGTTATCCGATCCAAGATACCCGCCTCCCTATCCTCTTGTCTCCACTCTTTGTCTTCGCTCTCGCTCTCAACGCGCTGCATCACACTGCTTTTAAGCACCGCGAGTGCTAAAGCAGCGAAGGCTTGGTGAACACGGCCAACAGGGCAATCAGTAGCAGATTGCCCCGCAGGATCCACACCACCCGGAAGTGCTGCTGAATGGAGATCATCGGCGCCTTGCCCAGACGCAGGGCGCGACGCCAGCGATAAAAGAGGCGGCTGGGATAAACGAGGGAGCCAACAATCAGCAGAAACAGCCCCATCTTGAGACCGTGGGCTGGATGGGCAAAGATCTCTGCCACCGAGCTGGCATGCTCGAGGGCCAGCAGACTCCCGGTGGCAAAGATGGAGAAGAGCGCCAGCGCCGCCACCCCATCTGCCAGCAGCAGGCGGCGCACTCGCAGCATGTTCAGGCCGCGCCTAAAGATCAGATACTCGACACAGAGGGCAAGGATCAGCACCGCTATGCTGCCATAATGAATCATTGAGAGCAGAGTGTGGTTCAGCATCGGAAACATCTCATTTTCTGCCTTTAGACGAGCCGCACAGCATCATATATGCTGGTGTCACCCGAGACGAAAAGGATCTGTTCATGTCCCCCGCCAAGCCCAAGAACACTTGGTCTTTGATCACCCGCATGCGGCTGGGCCTCCTCTTGCTCTTTATCCCTGTGTTGCTGCTCGGCAGCATCTACTACCTGCATATGGAGCGCACCCTGCGCCACGAGCAGCAACAATATCTGATTGCTCGCAACACCCAGTATTTCCATACCCTGATCGAACCCTATCTGGCGACCCTCAAACGCCAGTTTACGCTCATTTATCAGCAGGTAAATTATCGGGATTTCAGCGGCCCGGAGATCCGCAACGGCGAGCGCTACCTGCAACAGTGGCAGGCCTATCACAAGGTGATGGAGCTCGATTACGTCTATGTAGGCACCGAGCATCGCAAGATGCTGATCCACCCCTCCTGGCAGGCCGACGAGAAGTTCGATCCCAGAACCCGCCCCTGGTATCTGCTGGCATCCAGCCATCCCGGACAGATTGTCTGGACCGATCCTTATTACGACTACACCTTGGGCACCCTCACCATGGCGCTGGCCCGGGTGATTGAAGATCCTGACGGCAAGCGGGTTGGCGTACTCTCGCTGGATACCCAGCTCACCCCCCTCGCCAGCTGGCTAAACAGTCGGCATGCTCAGAGTCACCATCTGGGTAATGGCTATCAGCTCCTGCTCAACCATGACGGGCTGGTGCTGGCCCATCCGGATCGTGAACGGGTATTCAAACCCCTCGCCCACCCCGACTGGCTGGCCCGGATGCAACAGCCGCAGGGCTTTTTCCTCGATGATGCCAGCGGCCTGATGGTCTCCTACTACCGCATCCCCGAGCAGCGCTGGATCCTGCTCAGCGTCGAGCCGACTGCCAGCATGCAGCAGGTGATCGACAGCGTCTCCATCAACGTGCAGTTGATGATTGCCGTCGCCTGCATTCTCTATCTGCTGCTGGCCCTGCTCTGGTCCCGCTACTTCCGCCGGATGCTGGGGGAGATCACCCTGCTGATCCGCGCCAGCCGCTCCGGCGGTATCGCCTACAACGGCCGCCGCATGCTGGAGCTGGCCAAGGTCTATGAAGAGATGGATGCCGCCAGCCAGGACTTTGCCCAGATCCGCCTGCAAGCCCATCAGGACAAGCTCACCGGGCTCTACAACCGTCGCTTCTTCGACGAGTGCCTGCAAAAGCAGCTCAACAGTGGCGCCCCCTTCGGGGTGGTGATGTTCGATCTGGATGATTTCAAGCGGGTCAACGATACCCATGGCCATCAGGCAGGGGATGTGGTGCTCAAGCGGGTGAGCAAGCTGGGTATGAATCTGTTCCACGAGTGGGGCTGGTTCTGCCGCTATGGCGGCGAGGAGCTGGTGCTGATCTTCCGTTACGGCGAAGAGCAGCCAATGCTCCCCTCCCTGCTGGAAGCGTTCCGGCTCGGGGTGGAGCAGCTGGAGTGGCGCGAACCCGATCTCACCATCACCATCAGCGGCGGGGTGGCTTTCAGCCGCTCCGGGCTCTCGGCCAAAGAGCTGGTGGAGCTGGCCGACAAGGGGGTCTATCAGGCCAAGCGGGAGGGGAAAAACCGTATCTGCTTCCCGCTGCGCCGCGCCCCTCACCAGAGTGCCGAGGAGGACATTCCCGCCTTTGGCGAGCCCCGGCAACAAACCAACGAGGGGTAGCCACCACCGCCGGCATCAACCACAACGTCGTCAGTAAAAACAAAGAGAGAGGCTCCAGCCTCTCTCTTTGTTTTTCGTGCTTCTTGCCGCACGTTAAGCCTGTGTGGCGCGCGACTCAGCGCTGCCACTCCCACACCGGCCAGCCCAGCTCCTCGGCCTGCTGACGCAGCGCGGGGGCAGGATTGACCGCATGGGGATGGCTCACCGCACGCAGCATGGGCAGATCGTTGTGGGAGTCGCTGTAGCCAAAGCTACCCTGCCAGAGGTGGTCCCTGCCGGCAAAGAGCTGGTTGATGCGGGCCACTTTGCCCTCGCGAAAACTGAGGGTGCCGCGGGTCTGGCCGGTCAGCATCCCCTCCTCCTCATCGAGCAAAATGGCGACGCAGTGATCCATCCCCAGCATCTTCGCCATGGGGGCGACCAGATGCTCGCCGGAGGCGGAGATAAGCACCAGATCGTCGCCCCGCTCCCGATGCCATTCGATGCGCGCCAACCCCTCCGGGTAGAGGCGCTCGCGCAGCGCCTGCTCGGCAAAGCGGGCACAGAGCGAGTCGAGCCACTGGCGCGTCTTGCCCGCCAGCGGTTGCAGGGTGAAGGCCATGTACTGGTGCATATCCATCTTGCCCTGATGGTAGAGGGACATCATGGCCTGCTCCTCCGCGATCATGCTGGCGGGGGCCAGCTCCTCGGCCACCATGTACTCCAGCCAGAGGCTGGCGGAATCCCCGGCAATCAGGGTCTCGTCCAGATCAAACAGTGCCAGTGCCATGGGCGCTCCTCGCAGTGAAAATGGAAATGAAATGCGGCCTCATGCTACCTCACAGAGTTGATCCCGGGCCACCGCCAGGGTCACGGCACTGCCGGTGGCCAGCAGATCGCCAGCCGAGCGGTTGAGGCAATCCACCGTCAACAGCCCCGCCTCGCACTCCACCTGATAACGGATCACGTTGCCGAGCAGCTGTTGCTGACGAACGATGCCGGGCAGGCTGGGCTCGCTGCTGGTCGCCCCTGCGGGCAGCAGGGTGATGGACTCCGGCCGCAGCGCCAGCTTGCCCTGAAAACGGGGGCCAAACAGTGACTTGCCCTGCTCTGTGCCAAGCAGGTTGTAGTTGCCGATAAAGCTCGCCACAAACTCGCTGGCGGGACGGGTATAGATCTCCTCCGGCGTGCCGCTCTGGACGATGGATCCCTTGTTCATCAGGAAGATCCGATCCGACATGGTCAACGCCTCCTCCTGATCGTGAGTCACGAAGATGGTGGTGAGCTCAAGGCGCTGCTGGATCTCGCGGATCTGCTGGCGCAGGCTGCGGCGGATGCGGGCATCCAGCGCCGAGAGCGGCTCATCCAGCAGCAGGATCCGCGGCTGTACCACCAGAGCCCGGGCCAGCGCCACCCGCTGGCGCTGGCCGCCGGAGAGCTCGGCCGGATAGCGGCGCTCGAAGCCGGTCAACTCCACCAGCTCAAGCACCTCCTGCACGCTGGCGGCGAGATCCCGTCCCGGCTGGGGTTTCATCTTGAGGCCGAAGGCAACGTTGTCCCACACCGTCATGTTGGGGAAGAGCGCATAGCTCTGGAACACCATGCCGATGCCCCGCTTCTGGGGCTCCTGCCAGGTGATATCTTCACCGGCCACCCGCACCTGACCACCATCCACCGGGGTGAGCCCGGCCAGCGCCCGCAGCAGGGTCGATTTGCCGCAGCCGGAGGGGCCGAGCAGGGTCACCAGCTCCCCCTTGCGAATGCCGAATTCGATCCCCTCGAACACCGGCGTATCGCCGTAGGATTTGTGCAGTTGATTCACTTCTAAATGAAACATGTTGATTCACCGATGAAATCTGTTGGCCGCCCAGGTGAGCAGCAGGGTCAGCAGGAAGTAGCTCATCACCAGCGCACTGGTGAAGTGGCCCGAGGTGGCGCGCATGTTGTAGAGGTAGACCTGCAGGGTCTCGTAACGGGTGCCCACCAGCATGTTGGCGAACACGAACTCGCCGAGCAGGAAGGAGAGGGAGAGAAACAGCGCCGCCAGCAATCCCTTGCGCAGGCAGGGGATCACCACCAGCAGGAAGGCGCGCCGACTGCTTGCCCCCAGCAGGTGGGCAGCATCCATCAGATCTTTCAGCGGCACCCCCTGCAGGCTATTGGCCAGCGCCCGGTACATAAAGGGGAGCACCACGGTGAACCAGGTACCGATCAGGATCCACGGCGTGCCGATAATGGGCAGCACGCCGTCGGCATAGATCTGCAGCAGCCCGACTGAGGAGACCACTGGCGGCACCGCGAAGGGGAGCAGGATCAACAGGTTCATCCAGGGATCCAGCTTGGGGAAGTAGTAGGCCACCACCAGCACGGTCGGTACCAGCACCAGCGTCCCCAGCAGCAGGGTAGCGAAACAGACCAGCAGACTGCGGCCAAACGCCGCCAGAAAACGCGGGTCGCCCCACAGCTTGAGATACCAGTCGAGGGTAAAGCCATCCGGCAGCAGGGTCGCCCCCCAGCGGGTGGATATGGAGTAGAGAAAGGTAGCCAGCAGCGGCAGCAGCAGGGTGGCGACCAGCCCACCCAGCACCCACTTGGGCCAGCGCGGCGTCAAATCATGCATGGGATTGCCCCTTGTTCACATAGCTCTTTTTCAGCAGCCACTGGTTGGCGGCTGTCACTACCCCCAGCAGCACCATCAGGATCACCGCCAGCGCCGCCGCCATATTGGGTTCGAGGAAGATATCGCCGGAGACCAGACTGGCCACCCGGATGGTCACCAGATTGAAGTTGCCGGTGGTGAGGGCGTAGGCGGAGGCATAGGCCCCCACCGCGTTGGCAAACAGGATGATCAGGGTACCGAGCAGCGCAGGCGTTAGCACCGGCAGCGCCACGTGCCACACATACTGCCCCTTGCTCGCGCCGAGCAGCGCGGCCGCTTGCGGCCACTCATCCTGCAGCGCATCGAACGCCGGGTAGAGCAGCAACAGGGCGAGCGGGATCTGGAAGTAGGTGTAGATGAGGATAAGGCCGCTGCCCGAGTAGAGGTTGAAGCCGTCGATCAATCCCCAGGATTTCAGCAGCAGAGTGACCGCGCCGTTAATGCCGAGAATGATGATAAAGGCGAATGCCAGCGGCACACCGCTGAAGTTGCCGGTCATGGTGACGAAGGCCAGCAGCAGCCGCTTGACCCGCTCGCCGCTGTGGCGCAGCGCGGCTGCCCCCAGAGTGCCGATGGCAAGCCCCGCCAGACTGGCGATACCGGCGATGCGCAACGAGTTGCCGAACGATTGCAGGTAGAAGGGGGAGCTCAAAATCTCCCGGTAGTAGTCGAGACCCCAGCCATCGGGGGTCTGAAAGCTGCCCACCAGCACCCACACCATGGGGGCAAGCTGGAACAGGATCATCAAGAGGATAAAGGGCAGCAATACCAGTGCAGGCAGCCAGTGGCGGCGCACCTTGTGCTTGGTGGCCACGGGTTGATCCGCGAGGATCTCGGTGGTTGCAGGCATCATCAGTGCACCTCGCGCATAAAGGCCGCCTTGAGCAGCGGTGGCGCTGCCGGCTTGTCGTGGGGGATGCCCAGCAGATCGGCCATCAGGGCGCAGAGCTGGGTCTGGGCGATCACTACCCCATCCGGCCAGCGCTCGATAAAGGCATCGCCAAACAGCCAGAGCGGCACGGTGCGCTCTTCGGGCAGGGTGCCGCCGTGGCTCAGGTCATTGTTCATGCCGTGATCCGAGGTGATCACCACCTGATACCCCTCCGCCAGCCACTGGGGCAGCAGATCGGCCAGCAGGCTGTCCATCCGGCGCGCCTGATTGCGGTACTGGCGGGAGTCGAGGCCAAACTTGTGGCCTGCATCGTCCACCCCCATCGGGTGGATCAGCAGAAAATCGGGATCGTACTGGCTGCGCAGCCATTCCCCATCCATCAGCAGATGGCTGTCAGGATAGTTGTCATCCCAGTAGAAGCTGCCGTGCTGAATGGGCAACTGCTCGTCGTGAGTAAAGCGATCACGGGCAGCCAGCCAGGGGCTGCGGTTGTAGAGTTCGCTCACCCAGTGGTAGGCCGCCGCTGCGGTGCGTTTGCCCGCGGCGCGGGCCAGATGGAAGATGGAGTCATGCAGACTGAGGCGACTCACCCCGTTGTGGGTGATGCCGCTCACCACCGGCGGCACGCCGGTCAGGATGCACTCGTAGAGGGGTCGGGAGAGAGACGGCAGGGCAGCATTCAGGGTCGTATGCAGGCCCCGCCCCGCCTCCACCATGCCACCGAGGTAGCCCATGGTGTGGGCTACCTCGGCTGCCAGACCATCCACAAGTACCACTATCACCTTGTGTTGCACTGGATTCCCTTACTGCATGTTGATCATGACGGTTTCTTGCCACTGGCGCGGCAGGGCTTTGGAGCTCTGCTCCCAGGCGGAGTGATCCTGCACCGGCTTGGCATTGGCGTACTGCTCGGCGGGCAGCAACTTGGCCTTCACGTCATCCGGCAGGGTCACATTGCTGCGGATCGGGCGAGCGTAGCCACGGGCCAGGTTGATTTGACCGGCATCGGAGAGGATGTATTCACGGGCCAGTTTGGCGGCGTTGGGGTTCTTGGCCCACTTGTTGATGATGGTGGTGTAACCGGCGATGACGGAGCCGTCGCTCGGGATCACCACATCAAACTTCTTGGGGTCGATCTGGTCGCGGTAGTTGAGGGCGTTGAAGTCCCACAGCACACCCACTTCCACCTCGCCCTTCTCGATATTGGCGATGGTGGGATCGTTCAGGGAGAGACGACCCTGCTTGGCCAGCTGACCGAACAGCTCCAGTGCAGGTTTCAGATTCTTCTCGCTGCCGCCGGTGGCATAGGCCGCCGCCAGCACGCCGTTGTTGGCCTGGGAGGCTACGCCCACATCACCCAGGGTCACCTTGTAGTCGCCACCCAGCAGGGATTGCCAGCTGGTGGGGGCGGCCTTGACCAGATCCTTGTTGATCAGGAAGGCGATGGTGCCGGTATAGGCCAGCATCCAGTGACCGTCGGCGTCCTTGGCCCAGTTGGGAATATCGGCCCAGGTGGAGGGTTTGTAGGGCTGGGTGACCCCCTGCTTGACCGCAACCGGACCGAAGGCGCCGCCCACATCTCCGATATCGGCGGTGGCGTTGGCCTTCTCGGCGGCGAACTTGGCGATCTCCTGCGCCGAGCTCATGTCGGTATCCTGATGCTTGATGCCGTAGATGCTGCCCAGCTGCTGCCAGGTATCCTTCCAGTTGGCCCAGCTGTCGGGCATGCCGATGCTGTGGAGCTGGCCTTCACCGCGGGCGGCCTTTTCGAGATCCGCGATATTTTCGGCTGCATAGCTATTTGTGGCAAGCAACGGTTGGCTGATGGCCACCATGGCCAGTGCACTTGCGATCACGCTTTTCATCATCCCATCCCTCTGGACTAGGTCAGTTAAGGTTCGAGAGGGATGCTAGAGGGGAATTGTGACGGTGGCGGGGCGCTTTAATGGCAGTTTGATGACAATCACCCTGTCATGGCGCTGTCATCCACAGCAGTTACAACTCTGAACCCGAGTGAGGCTGGACTATTCCAGTAAGGGATTGGCCAGCCACCCGCCTTCTGAATAAGCAACAGGGACAAGAGTGTGACCGAGCCGAGATTGAGCGAGCAGAGAGTGAACGAACAGAGCATGGCCGATGGCCGCTCCTCCTCCAAGTGCGAACAGATTTGCCAGACCCTGCGCCGCTATATCGGCAGCGGCCAATTGGGGGCCGGGCAGCAGTTACCCGCCGAGCGGGCCCTGAGCGAGCGCTTTGCCACCACCCGCATCACCATCAAGGAGGCACTCTCCAGCCTCGAAGCGGACGGCCTTATCTACCGTGCCGAGCGGCGCGGCTGGTTTGTGGCACCGCCCCGCCTCACCTACGATCCCGCCATCCACACCCACTTTCATCAGTGGATCGGCGAGCAGCAACGCACCGCCGAAACCCGGGTGCTGGCCCACGGCAGCGAGCTTGCCAGCAGCGAGCTGTGCCGCTGGATGGGGCTGGAACCCTTTACTCCACTTTATGAGATCCGCCGCCAGCGGCTGATCGACGGCCGCCCGGTACTTCATGTCAGCCACCACCTGCTGGCGAGCCGCTTTCCCGATATCGCCAGCGCGCCGCTGGCCAACTCCCTCACCGAGCTCTATCAGCAGCGCTATGGCATAGGCCAGGGCGGGGCGAGTCTCGAGATCACCCCCTCGGCGGCACGCGGCGCCATCGCCCGCGCCCTCAATCTGGCTGAGGGGAGCGCGGTGCTGCGGCTGGTGCGGGTCAACTATGACGAGCGGGGTGGTCTGGTGGATTGCGATATCGAGCACTGGCGGCCGGATGCCATCCGCATCTGTCTGGATACGCGAACATTGCAGCCGCTCGCAGGCAAGCTGCAACAAACCCGGGTCGTCGATTAGACTCCAGCCAACATGGCGGATCCCGCAGGATCCGCCGGGATCAGTTGTCGATATTGGGGATCATGTCGTCAAAGCTCTGGTAGCCGCAGTCAGCCAGTTGCAGCGACATGGTGTAGGTCTTGGCGTGCTCCTGCTGACCGATGGCGGGGCGGTTGAGCTTGATCTCCTGATGCCAGTACTCCTTCATCCGGTCGATCAGCGCCATCGCCTCTCCCTCGTTGAGGTGCAGCTGGCAGAGCGCCATATAGTTGTTCGACTTGTGCATGTTCTCCACCAGATACTCCCCCAGCACCGACATTGCCTGCCGCGCCTGCTGGCGGGCGAAACGGCTGTGCTGCTCGAAGCTGATCCGCTCGCTGATGAGGAAGTGGTAACTGTTGTCGATACCAAGCTGCAAAATGCCGAGCTTCTCCAGCTTGCGCAGATAGAGGTAGCAGGAGGCATCGGTCAGGCCGTACTCCCGCTTGAGATCGATCAGCGTCTTGTCGCGCCAGAAGATATTGGCGAGAAAGGCGTAAAGCCCCGGCTCGTTGTGAAACGCCTCATCCTGCTCCTGAGTGAAGACGGCGCGGCGGCTCTGGGCGTCCTGAGTGCGATCCAGCAACTCCTCGAACGAGAGCCCCACCAAATGGCAGATCTCAAGCAGAGTATCGAACGGCAGCGAGGGCTTGTTCATCATCCGTTTCACGGTCGCGATGGAGACACCCATGGCTTCTGCCAGGGTCTGATAGCGGATCCCCTTGTCGGTCAGGGTCTTCTTCAGGGTGTCGAGAATATTGTTGGCCAGGGTCTGGCTGTAGGTCATGCCACTCTTCCTTGTTATCGCACTTTCATTGCATGGTTATGCCGAGTCAGCTTCTGACCTGTTTTTACCTTCAAGGCTCAGATATTGACACCGAAAAAACAGCCTAGAGAAAAAATCGCCTACAACGCCCATCAGGACAGACCAGTTGAACGATGAGGTCGCAAAATCTGACACCAGACAGTGCATATCTTTCAACCCGCAAACATTTTGCTAGTGCTGCATAGAACATCGCGCATAATCGAAACGTATCGAATTCAAGACCCTTCCTGGTTGAGAAATCGATTGTTTGCTTCCAAATTTTTATCTTTTAAACCGTAAGGTTTTTTCTCTTTCCTGGCATTGGGCGGCGCTGATAGCACCGCCCTTTTCTTTTCCCTGAATTCGCAGGTCAGGTCAAGGGCCCCGGCAAGGGGAAGTGTCACCGGTCACCCGCCGCCCACTGATGCACCAGCCACCACGACCTCTCTGGTAAGGTATTCTAAACAGCCACCAATACCGTGTTATTGCCATTCAATATATTTAAATGGCTTGCTTGGAAAGCTTCGAAAAATATAAAAACGAATATAACAAAGTTATTTAAAACGCCAAAAACCTATCTTTTAAATGGCTTGGATATATAAGCAAACAAAATTAATCAGACCGCACACCCCATATCTGCTTATCACACCTCATGCCCACCCCAATGAGTGCTGCCGGGAGAAATGAAAAGCCACCCACAAACGCCCATTCGCGTATCTGATGGGCAACATGGCCCACGTAAAAACAGCCTCAAAAGACCACCAAAACCCTCAATGGGAACAATCCCAAACCTCAAAAAGAGCAAAAAACAGGCAAAAAGATAGATTTTTTTCTCACGGTTTCACCTTGTTAGGCGCTCACAAAAACATCAAAATGAGCCTGATGCCAATCAGTGACATCTGAGATACCAATTTTTAGACAATTCATCACGGCTACGCTCCAATGAAAATTTAATGCCGATACAAATCAATCACATAGAACCAAAACCGAACTCTCAGCCTGTCATTTGCCTCACCAGTTAATTATTTAAATCTCAATAAAGCTAAAACTCTAATAACACCATTTATTAAACAAAATGCCCCTTCTTGCAGCCAGTCATATTTAGAAAAATGGGGAAATCACTCTCTTGTTATTCAGAAATACGCTGACTATACTGCGGCCCCTCTGTGAAAGCAGAGCGATGACGGAAATATAAAAAGCTTCATGGATTGAGCAATATAAATCACACGCAGTTCACGCAACACAAGGTTATTTATCCATGAACAAGTTTAATAAAATTGCCGCATTCTCCCTGCTTGCTCTGGCCATGAATGGCGGCGCCCATGCCGAAGGCTGGTATGCAGGTCTGGACCTGACTACCTCCAAGATGGATCTCGATGGTGCGGCCAAAGACGCCTATGACGCCAAAGTGATCGACGACCAGCTCGACGGCGGCAGCCTGATCGTGGGTTACAGCTTCAAACCCTGGCTGGCGGTTGAAGGTGGCTTGCACGCCCAGCAGATGGATCAGCTGACCTGGGTAACCTCCCCGATTGCAAGCGGCTTTGCCGACACCACCATCGAAACCCGCAGCATCAGCCTGGCCGCCAAGCTGAGCCAGCCGCTGGCCTGGGGCTTCAGCGCCTATGCCAAACCGGGTATCGCCTACACCCGCACCGAATTGGAAGTTGTCGGCAACGCCACCTTCCTCGGTTTCAGCGATCAGGTAAGCAAGAGCGCAACCAAGAGCAAGGTACACCCCAATCTGGAAGTCGGTCTGGACTACGCCTTCAACGACCACTTCTCTGCCGGTATCGGTTACGAGCGCCAGTTCGACGCCCTGAGCCTGGGTGACGAGCACTACTCTCTGGATACCTTCAAGCTGGGTCTGCGTTACCACTTCTAAGTCGCGCCGCGTCAGTAACAATGCAAAAGGGCCGCAGGTTTCAAACCTGCGGCCCTTTTTACTGCTCTTCTTTCCGTACCCCGCGTTAGCAGATCTGGTCTTTACCCAGTTGCTTGGCCTGATAGAGCGCCCGATCGGCGCGCACCATCAGGCTCTCTTTCTGCTCATCCTGCTGATACTCCGCCAGCCCGAAGCTCATGGAAGCGGGAGCGTGTGGGCAGATGGGCTCGCTCGCCATCAATGCCTGAAACTTGCTCGCCACCACCAGCGCATCCTCGCGGCCGGTGTTGGGCAGCAACACCATAAACTCGTCACCGCCCCAGCGGGCCAGCAGATCGATCTCGCGGATATGACGGCGCACCAGCGCCACTATGTTGATCAGGGTCTGATCCCCGGCGTTGTGGCCATAGCTGTCGTTGATCTGCTTGAAGTTGTCCACATCCATGGCGATCACCGTAAACGGCTGATGGAAGCGGCGCGCCCGCTCGCACTCCAGCTGCAACGCCCGCTCCAGCCGATAGCGGCTGGCGGCGCCGGTCAAGGCATCGGTCTCTGCCAGCAGACGGTTCTCCTCGGCTTTCTGTTGCAGCGCCTCGTTGAGCCGCACCAGCTCGGCGGTACGCTCGGCGACCTGCTGCTCCAGCGACTGATTGCGCCGCTCCAGCTGCTCCAGCAACAACTTGCTGGCGTGGATATCGCGATGGGCGCCGATCATCCGCGCCACAGACCCGTCGGGATTGCGCTCAATGATGCGGCCGCAATCCTCAATCCAGAGGTAACTGCCATCCCGGCAGCGGCAACGGTACTCGGCACGATACTCATGGGCGCTGCCGCTCAGGCAGAGATCGAACTTCGCCATCACTGCCGCCAGATCGTCGGGGTGGATCACGTTCTCCCAGGTGAAGACGGTATTGCCGAGGGAATGAGGCTCGTAACCCAGCATCCGGTACCAGCCGGGGTTGCGATAGACAAAACCGGTATTGGCATGCCAATCCCAGATGCCATCGCTGGTCACCTCCAGAATGCCATGCACCACGGCCTCGCTGACATCCGAGATCCTGATCGTGTCACTGTACTGCACCATAGCAGTTATCCTTGTTCTTCCGCCCCGCGCCACCACGGGGAATCGCGCTGTTGTCTTGAGGCGCTACCTTGGCATATTGCAACAGAACTGTCAGCCAGACCCCCACCGCACCACCGTTTCCCCGGTTATCGGCCACTCACGGCGCAGGCTGAGTCAGGGTGGCCATAAGTGTGGCTCAAGCGCGCCCCATTTACCGGATTTAACTCACGATTCAATCATTTGGGGGATGGGAATAAATGAGGGGATACCCAGAGACCCCCACAGAGGTCACTCGGCCAGAGTCAGCCGATAAAAATCCGTTTCCTGATGTTTCGGATTGGGACGCAGAAATACCCAGCCAAAGCGCCGGTAATGATTCAAGGCCCGCACATTGGTGCGACTCACGGAGAGGATCACCCATTTACAACCCTCTCCCAGCAACTGCTGGCGAATATAGGCCTGCAACTGCGCGGCCAGACCACTACCGCGATATTCGGGGAACAGATAAATCAGCTGCACATAACCGGTCTCGGGCTCATCGGAAAAGCTGCGAAACTCCAGCTGCCCCACTAGTTGTTCACCCGCCCAGACATGGAGGTAGTGCCATTGCGCTTGCCCCAGCCTTTCACGGATCCGCTCCCGATAACCGTCGATAAAGTCGGCAAATCCATCATGGGTATGAAAACTGCAAAAATAGGCATCCCTGCGTGCCTGCACACAGAGCTCGTAATCTCGATCCAGATCGATAGTGTTAAATTCAAGTCTCAAGCAATGACATCCTGTCATGTGTGGGTTGGATGTAGGGTGTAATAAGCGCAGCGCATTACACCTTTTGGCAGATAAATAACAGCGGTGCAATTCACTTCGTTCTTTGCACCCTACCTGATTTCACGAAGCGGGCAAAATTGGCATTGTGCCAACCTGCGCCCCTCACCCTAGCCCTCTCCCGGAGGGAGAGGGGATAAAGCAGCATTGGGGATATGACGTTGGCAATCGCGTGTAAATTCGAGATATAGCCACGGGGCCAAACCTCCCTTCTCCCGTTTATTAGAAAAGGAGGAGAAGGGCTGGGGATAAGGGGCAGGAAAAAAGAGATTACGCGGTAAACGTTGGGCTTCGCTACGCTCAGCCACAACCTACACAATCGGTAGGTTGGTGCTGAGCCTGCGAAGCCCAACATACTCGATTACCCAATTACGCGATCGTCCGATTACGCTTCGCTAATCGAACCTACACATGCCCGATAAACCAGTGGTGTGAAATATGTCAAAAGAAGCCCAATCTCCCTTCTCCCCTTGTGGGAGAAGGGTCGGGATGAGGGGAAGGAAAAAAGAGAGCACGCGGTAGACGTTGGGCTTCACTACGCTCAGCCACAACCTACACAATCCGTAGGTTGTGTGCTGAGCCTTAGAAGCCCAACATATGAGATGGATACTTTTACTGTCATTTATTATTTAATAATCTTTCTATTTCACCAGATTGCTCTAGGACATACCACATAGCCTGCCCTAAGTTTGTCAAATGATATTGCGTTATATATATAGGGTTGTGTTTTAGTAACCCTAAATTTGAAAGCTCATATTGATAGTCCTCATCAAATCCCATTGGGGTATCAGCATAATATGACCCCATACATTTAGAAAGAGGTGGGCTATATCTTTGTATGACATTTATCAGGCGCTGAAATGTATCTACATCATATCGCTTCTCACTCAAGCCAATCACCGCTTGAGCAAGCCATTCGGCCCTATTAACGTTCTGAGCATTATCAATGATGAAGATCAGTTCACATCCAAGTTCACTCAGCTTTTCTTTATCTAAAACTTTTTCGTCAACAGCTGTGATGCCATGCTCATTTAATTTGCTGATAAATGCTTGTAGCTTTTTCGCAAAGATAAGATTAGATATGTCATTTCCTGCTTGAAGCATTTTAAGCACAGAGCCGACAAGAGGAAAATCCTTGAGAACACCCTCCTTTAAAAAATAATCCAAGGTAAACTCACCTACCTCGGAAAGCATGTCCAGAACATTTCCCTTCATATATATTCCTCCAACACTATATCCTCATACAAAAATATGCGGTATATAGAAAGATAATTAGACAACAGCAACTCCCTTTACCGCCCTCCAATCACTCCCCCAACCTCTCCGCCAATCCGGAATAACGCTCGGTCTTTTTCCGCACCGCCTGGGCCAGCAGGGCGCGATCGCCGTAGAGATCGAGCCGGGCCTTGGCGCGGGTGATGCCGGTATAGACCAGCTCGCGGGTCAGCAGCGGGCTGGGGCTGTCGGGCAGCACCAGCACGGTATGGGTAAATTCCGAGCCCTGGGATTTGTGGATGGTCATGGCGTAGACCGTCTCGTGGGGTGGCAAGCGGCTTGGCAAAAGCGCCCGCAGGGTGCCATCCGGTTGCTCAAACCAGACTTTAAGCCGCCCGGTTTCATCGGGCAGGCAGAGCCCCATATCACCGTTGTAGAGGCCAACACCGTGGTCGTTGCGCACCACCATTACCGGGCGACCGGCATACCAGTCGCCATCGCGGGCGATCAGGCCAGCCCGTGACAGGGCCAGTTCCAGCCGCTCGTTAAGTCCCAGCACGCCGAACGGGCCGTCGCGCAGGGCGCAGAGGATCTGGAAGCTGTTGAATGCCTTGAACACGGCGGCGGGCGATTCCCCCGCGCGGGCCGCCTTCAGATAGCTGCCGTAACCGGCCACCCCCTGGGCAATCAGGGCGTCGTAGGCCTCCCCCGCCCAGGGGTGCAGGCTGATATCGGCAAAGCCCATACCCCAGACAGCTTCCACCGCCGTGGCATCGCCGCTGTTGCAGGCGCGCGCCAGCTGGCCGATGCCGGAGTGCTGATCAAAGCGCCAGCTCTTGGCCAGCAAGCAGAGGCTGTCGCGCACCGGGGCCCCCGTGGGCGTGCCCTGCAAGCGGTAGCCGGTCTGGCGGGAGAGCCAATCCGCCTGTGCGGGACTGATCCCCTGTTCGATAAAGCTGCAGATATCGCCGAGCACGGCCCCCGCCTCCACCGAGGCGAGCTGATCCTTGTCGCCAAGCAGGATCAGGCGGGCGTGGCTGGGCAGCGCATCGAGCAGGCGAGCCATCATCGGCAAATCGACCATGGAGGCCTCATCCACCACCAGCAGGTCGAGGTGCAGCGGGTTGCCTGCGTGGTGGCGGAACTGGCTGCGCCCCGGAATCACCCCGAGCAGCCGGTGCAAGGTGCCCGCCTCGGTGGGGATCGCTTCGACCCATTCGGGAGGCAGATCGAGGGCCTGCAGGGCAGAGCCGATACTCTCGGTGAGGCGCGCCGCCGCCTTGCCAGTGGGGGCCACCAGCCGGATCGCCGGGGCCTTGCCCGCTTGCAGGCCGGTCTCCACCAGAATGGCGAGCAGTTTGGCAACCGTGGTGGTCTTGCCGGTGCCGGGGCCGCCGGAGATCACCGCAAAGGGGCGCGCCGCCGCGGTGGCCGCCGCCAGCTTCTGGCCGTTGCAGCAGAGCGCCTCGGGCACCAGCGCATCAAGCTTGCTCAAGTCGCTCGCCGCCTGGGCGCTGGCCAGCAGTGCCTCGATGGCGGGCCAGTCCACTTCGCTCGGGAACACCAGATCGAGATACTTTTCGATAAAGTGGCTGGCCGAAAAGTCGGGGGCGAGGCGGGCCTTGAGCAGCGCCGCGAAAACCAGCCCGTAGTCGCGGGCAAACAGCCGCGACAGGGCGGGAGCAATCTCCGGCCATTCGGCTCGTTCACTCAAAGCACGCAGATGGCGGGCCACCCCCAGTTCAAAATCGTGGTAGCGGGTGAGGTAGAGCCGCCCGTGCCACAGCCGCAGCGGCCAGCGCGGGGCGTTGCCCTCATCCTGCTCGGTGCCAACCAAGGGACTCTCTGCAAACAGGGCGGGCCAGCGGGCAGGATCCGCCAGATCAGCCAACAGATCCCGGCTCTGCTGGGGATCCAGCCCGAACGGCCGCAGGGATCCGGCAGATAGCATCTCCAGCGGCAGGCAGACATGGCCGCGGCCCAGCTCGAAGCAGGCGAGCGCCGCCCCCAGCACCAGCTCGGGGCTGCCGCCAAGGTCGGCCACCAGCCTGGCAAATTGCAGATCCAGCTGGCGGATACGGCCAGCCAGCGCCAGTGTTTTGAGCCGTTCAACCATCATTGCGCTGGTCGCGGTGCTGATCATGGTGCCGCTCATGCTTCTACCTCTTTCAATGCTTGAGATCCCGCAGCTGGCAGCTCACTGCCTTCGCTAAACAACTTATCCAGCCCCAGCACCAGTTCACGGCTCGGGCGGGTATGGAAAATGCCCCCCTGCGGCATGCCGCGCAGGAACAGATAGAAGACCCCGCCAAAATGCTGCTCGAAGTCGTAGCCCGGCAGGCGCAGGGTGAGCAGCCGGTGCAGCGCCAGCGAGTAGAGCTGGTATTGCAGGTCGTAGCGGTGCTCGGCCATCGCCCGCTCCAGCGCCGAACGGCTGTAATCGGCCGGGCTCATGCCGAGGTGGTTCGATTTGTAGTCGAGCAGATACCAGCGCCCCTGCCACTCGAACACCAGATCGATAAAGCCCTTGAGCATCCCCTGCACGGTGGCAAAGCTGAGCGGCTTGTTGCCCCGCGACAGCGGGTCGTGCTGCTGGCAGAGCGCGGTCAGCGCCGGTGCCGTCACCCGACCCATGGGCAGAAAGAACTCCAGCTCCACCTGTTTGCGCTCGGGGGCCAGATCCCGCAGCCGCACCGGCTCGCCGCTCTCTGCAAGTAAATCGGTCTCCAGCGGGGTATCCAGCACCGCTTCGACCTGCTGTTGCAACACGGGGGCCCAGCTCTCGTCGAAGCCATCCTGCGCCAGCAGGGTGGCAATATGCTCTGCCAGCGGCTCGCCCGCAGCGCTTTGAAAATCGATGGTCTCGAACAGACTGTGCAGTAAGGTGCCGGGGCGCGCCCCTTTCGGGAAGGTGAAGATGGAGGGCTGGGGTGCCTCCTCCGGTTGCTCGGAAGCCAATGCGGCCGCCTCGGTGACGACCTCGTCATCGAAGCCGGGATTGGCCAAGACCCCCTTGCTGTGGCCGTGCCCCTGCGCCGCCAGCCCGGAGTAGGAGCTGATCCACCAGTCCCGCTCAAGGGAACCGCTAAAGTGGCGCACCTGCGGCTCGCCCAGCTGCTCCTCCTCTGGCGGCAGCGGGGCCGGACGGGTGAGCGAGGGCTCACCGACGGCCACCCCGGGCAGCGCCTGTGCCAGCTCGGTCAGAGCGGTCGCCAAGGTTTCGGCATCCCCCTCCTCGCCCTTTTGCAGCAGGTAGCCGATGGCGGTGTGGTGCAGGTCAGTCTTCTCCGACTTGCCCGCCCCCGCCCGCACCGGCGCCAACCCCAGCCAGGTGGCGTAGACGCCCCGGGTCAGGGCCACATAGAGCAGCCGCAAATCTTCCGCAAGCCGCTCCCTGTCAGCTTCTGCGAGCGACGAGTCGGCGCCGGTCAGATCGAGAATGGTGCGATTGCCCGACTCATCCGCCTCGTGATAGAGCGGGGTCTCGGCGGTTCTGTGGCTGCAGATAAAGGGCAGGAATACCAGCGGGTACTCCAGCCCCTTGGATTTGTGGATGGTGACGATCTGCACCAATTTCCGCTCGGATTCGAGGCGCAGTACCTGCTCCGCATCCTGCCCGTTGGGGCGGCTCACCGCCTCCCCCAGCCAGCGCAGCAGGGCATATTCCCCATCCAGCTCGCTGCTCACCTGTTGCAGCAGCTCGCCAAGATGGAGGAAGTTGGTCAGCCGCCGCTCGCCATAGGGGCTCGCCAAAAGCGAAGAGGCGAGATTGCGCCGGTGCAGCAGGGCCCGCAGCATCGCCAGCACGCCACGGCGGTGCCAGATCTTGCGGTACTCCATAAACTCCTGCACCGCGCTCTCCCACGCCCGCTCGTCGCTGGCCAGCCCATCGAGCGCCTTGGCGTCGAGGTCAAACAGGCCGGTGGCGAGCGCCGCCCGCAGGCTGCGCTCCTCGCTCGGGTTCTGGCAGGCGTGCAAAATCAGCAGGATCTCCCGCGCCTCCGTCTGCTCCAGCACGCTCTCGCGGTTCGACAGATAGACGGAGGCGATGGCGAGGCGCGCCAGCTCCTGCTGCACCAGCTTGCCCTCGGCGCCGGTGCGCACCAGCACGGCGATATCCCCGGCCTTCACCGCCTGATCACCGATCAGCGCCTTACCCTCGCGGGCCAGGGTCAGCAGGCGGTGGATCTCGGCGGCGGTGGCGCGGGCCATCTTGCTCTGGTAATCCCCCCGGTTGAAGGTGGGCTGGCCGGTCAGCTGCCAGCAGTGGAGCACAGGGGCGGTAACGCCATCGAGCTGCAGCGCCTTGCTCTTGCCCTGCGCCTCCACCGGCAGGAAGGGGATATCCGCCTCGTAGATAAAGGGATCTTTCGCCCGCTCGAACAGGCCGTTGACCACCCCCACCAGCGCACTGCTGGAGCGCCAGTTGCGCCCGAGGGTGTAGTGGGCGCTCACATTTCGCCGCGCCTGAATGTAGGTAAAGATGTCGGCGCCGCGAAAGCCGTAGATGGCCTGCTTGGGGTCGCCGATCATCAAGAGCGCCGTGTCTGTGTGGCCGCCGTAGAGGCGATGGAAGATGCGGTACTGCTGGGGGTCGGTATCCTGAAATTCATCGATCATCGCTACCCTGTAGGTGGCGCGAATGCGCTCGCAGAGCCGCTCACCAAGGCCGGAACCGAGCGCCCCGTCGAGGTCTTTGAGCAGGTCATCAAACGAGAGCTGATGAGCCTGCCGCTTGCTCGCCTGCATCCGGCTGCGCACCACCTTGCCTGCCCGTTGCAGGATCAGATCCCGAATACCGGGGCGGCTCGCCAGCAACTCGTCTATCTGGCTGAACAGCGGCAGGGTCGGCACTGCCCCCCCCTTCTTGAGATTCTCCTCCAGCACCTTCTGGCCAAAGCGCTCCAGCTCCTTGGGGATGGAGTAGCCACTGCTCTCGTCCTGTGCCCAGTCGGCTATCTTGGCAAGCCACCCTTCGTAGTTCTTGCCGGTGTAGCGGCTGATCTGGCCGTCGGTCTGGCGGCGGATCTCGTCCATCTGCGCCAGCCACTCGCTCTTCACCACAGCGATGCGATTCATGGCCGCCTGATGGCGGGCGGCGAGGGTCTCATCCCCCAGCGCGGGGTGGATCTCCAGCTCGCTATTGTCGAGCCAGCTGCCCATCTCCCGCAGCAGGGCGGCGGGGCTCGGCCAGAGCGCACGCACCGCGCTGGCGAGGGCTTTATCCACCGGATAGAACTCGGCGCGCCAGTAGTCGCTCACCGCCTGCAGCCGAAGCTGGCTGTCGTCGGTGAGAAATTCGGTTTCAAAGAGGGCGCCCGACTCGAAGGCGTTCTGCTTGAGCATCCGCTGGCAGAAGCCGTGGATGGTAAAGACCGCCGCCTCGTCCATCTGCCGCTCAGCAGCCAGCAGGCGGCGGGCCGCCAGCTCGTGATCCGCCACCTCTGCCAACAGTTGGGCCAGCAGGGCATCATTGCTATGGCCGCGCATAAAGGCGAGCCGCGCCTCGTGGATGCGGCCGCGGATCCGCCCGCGCAACTCGGCGGTGGCCGCTTCGGTAAAGGTCACCACCAGAATTTCGGTCACCGAGAGCGGCCGCTCGTGGGCGCTCGGCTGACCGGCATCGGCGCCCTCTTCGATGAGCGGGCCGTGGCCCAGCAGCAAGCGCAGGTAGAGACCGGCGATGGTGTAGGTCTTGCCGGTACCGGCAGAGGCTTCGATCAGTCGTTCACCATGGAGGGGAAAACGCAGGGTATTGAGCGGGTTAGCCATTATTTCAGCTCCTCCAGGGTCTTGAGCAGCGGGGTCAGGTGTTCGCGGGCCAGCGCCTGCAACTGCCCCAGCACCTCGTCATCGAGTTCGGGGAAGCAGCGGGCAACGTAAACGTCTTGCCCCTCCCCATTGATCATCCAGCCGCCGTTGAAACGGGTGAGAGCCGCCTTGTCGGCCGCCTCCGGCTTGTCGGGATCCTTCTCGATCGCCTTGAGCCAATCCCAGGCGGTGTTGGGGAAGAAGGGCAGCGGCCGCTTCATCCCCTGCGCCCAGCACGCCACCAGCGCCGCCAGCTTGGGGCGCGCCTCGTCGGCAGCGAGTACAGGCAACCGCAGACTCTGCTTGGCATCGAACAGTAGGGTGTCGCCGGGGGCGCCGCTCAATGAGAGGCAGAGGTGCTGGATCCAGCCCAGCAGCAGATCCTTGCCGTTGAAGCTGCCGGGTTTGACCACCAGCAAGCGCCCCTTCTGGGTGTCGATCCACCCTTGCAGCTGGCCCTGAGTGAGGGAGATATCGATCTCCACCGCCTGCTTTTCTGACTCATTGGCAGCAACCCATGGCCGCAGCCGCTCCGCCAGCTTGCCCATCTCGGCATCCAGATCGTCCAGCAGCAGGCTGCCGAACCACCCTTGCGGCAAGAGGCCAGTGAGCTGCAACCGTTCGCGCCGCTCGGTGCTATCTCCTTCCGCCAGATGGGCATCGAGCAGCAGATCTTTCAGCTGATAATGTTGCAGGCCATCCAGCTCGAACGGCTCGCTATCCTCGATGTTGGCTTCGTTCAGCTCAAACCACACCTTGAGGCGGCGGTTGAGGAAATATTTGGTGGGCTGGCGATAGAAGCGCAGCAGCTCTGCCAGCTCCAGCCCCTGCTCCTTGCCCCATTCGGGCGGGAGAGGCAGCTCGCCGCTCTGGAAGTTGGCCGCGCCACGCACCGGATTGAGGGCGGGCAGCCAGTCGGCGGCATAGGTAAAGAGGCGTGAACCCGGCTCCGGATAGAAGTAGTTGCGGCTGTAGGGGGTGAGCGGGTGCGCCACCATCAGATGGTTGAGCAGCCGCTTGCCGGAGGTTTCGTCGTCGAGATCCTCATCCCCCGCCAGCACGAAGCCCTGCCGCACATAGTCGATCAACTCCGCCAGCAGCACCGAGGGCACCTTGTCGCTATTGTCCTGCGCGCTGAAGCCCTGATAGCTGATATAGAGCCCCTGCTGGGCACTGAGCAGCGCCTCGAGGAAGAGGTAGCGGTCATCATCACGACGGGAGCGATCCCCGCGCCGCGACGCCACCGCCATCAGATCGAACCCCATGGGGGCCAGGGTGCGCGGGTAGACGCCGTCGTTCATGCCGAGCAGGCAGACCTGTTTGAAGGGGATGGAGCGCATCGGCATCAGGGTGCAGAAGTTGACCTGACCGGCGAGGAAGCGCTGGCTGGAGCGGGACTCCCCCAGCACGCTGCCGAGGTAATCCTGCAGTAGATCGGCGGTGATGGGCTGCTCGAAACGGGCTTCGCCGAGCCGGGTCTGCCACTCGGCCAGCTGGCTGCGAATGAGCTGAAGCTGACGCTCTTCATCCTCGTCGGCCAGATAGAAGCGCTCCAGCAGCGCCAGCAGGCAGGCGTTCCACTCGGCCAGCGGCTGCGCCTGTTGCAGGCGGGGCAGGAATTCGGCCAGCGAATCGACAAACCAGGCGAGCTTGCCGAGCGCCAGCCCCTGCTGACCCTCGATATCGGCGTAGGGCAGAATGCCCGCCACCGGCTCGCCATCCCCCATGGCAAAGCCGAGCAGCATGCGGCGCAGGCCGAACAGCCAGCTGTTGCCGGACATGGGCGGCAGATCGAAGCGGACTGGGTAACCGTCATCCAGCCCCCAGCGGATGCCGGTCTCCTGCACCCAGACCCGCAGCTGGTTGAACTCGTCGTCATCCAGCTCGAAACGGCGCAGCACGGCGGGCACCTCGAGAATGGCGAGCAGCTCCCCTGCCCCGAAGCGGGCATTGGGCAGCCTGAGCAGGGCGAGGAAGCTTTGCAGCAGCGGACTCTCCTGACTCGCCGCCCGATCCGAAACCGCAAACGGGATCTGGCCGCGCGCACCAAACACCGCCTGAATGTAGGGGCCGTAGCTGTTCACATCCGGCATCATCACCACCACGTCTTTCGGGGTGAGGGACGGGTCCTGCTCGAACAGCGCCAGCAGCCGGTCGTGCAGCACTTCCAGCTCGCGCATCGGGCCGTGGCAGGCGTGGATCTGCAAGGATCCATCCGCCGGGCTGATGGGGCTCTTGTGATAGCTGCTGTCGAGATCGAACTGACCGGCGCCTCGCTCGGCCAGCTCCAGCACATCCTTCTGGATGGCGCGCAGCAGGCTGACATTCCCCTTGGCATCCACCTCGTCGATATCGACGAAGGCCTCGATTTGCGGCACCTCCAGCTCCATCAGTTGATGCAGGTAGTCGCGCCCCAGCTTGCCCATGGAGGCGAGCAGCGGGTTGGCGGGGCCTTGCAACGTCTCGATATCGGTGCCGGGTTTGAGCTTGTTCTCCAACCGAGCCAACGTCTTGCGATCCAGCAGATCCCCCCAGTAGTAGCGACAGGGGTTGGTGACGAACAGGTGTACCTCCACCTCCGGCCGGCTGCCGAGGGCCAGCAGCGCCTCCACATAGCGCGGCGGCAGCGCCGAGATGCCGAACACAAAGACCCGCTGCGGCAGCTTGCCCGGCAGATCGGCGGTACGCTCCAGCTCGTGGATAAACTCCTCGTAGAGGTTGGCGCGGTGGTAACCGCTCGGAGAGAGCGCCAGGGTGCGAGCCACCAGCTCGCGCCACAGCTCCGGCTGCCAATCCTGACCGGTCACCCCGGCCAGCTCCTGACTCAATCCTTCCCCCCCTTCCCAACGGGCGATCCAGTCCGGCCGGTAGACCAGATACTGGTCAAAGAGATCCGCCACCTTCTGGCAGAGCTGCCACAACCGAACTTGCTCAGGATCCCTGGCAGGCGCTTCCTCATCTCCCCCACCCAGATAGGCGGCGAGCGGGGCAAAAGCAGGACGATCCAGCAAGGCAGGCAGAATGGTCATCAGCTGCCAGCTCATGGATCCCTTGTTGTAGGGGCTCTGGCGCGGCACATCTGCCAGCACCCGGGTGAACATCTCCCAGATAAAGCTGGCGGGCAGCGGAAAGTCGATATTGGCGGCGATGCCGAAGGCTTTGGCCAGCTCCAGCTTGAGCCACTGGGCCATGCCCGGACTCTGCACCAGGATCTGCTCCCGATCGAAGGGGTGAGAGAGGGGGGCCTGCCGGATGCGGCTCACCAGCAGCTCTTTGAGCAGATCCAGCTGATTGGAGTGGTAGAGGGTAAACATGAGCAATTCCCGCCTGTGGATGAGAGGGGGCGAGGGAAAAGGCGAGCCATTTCCATCACTTCACAAGAAAAGGAATTGTCAGGGATCGGGGGATAAGATGCAAAAGGCACTTATGGCCAGCAGGTGGGCAAACCGCTGAACCATGAGGGGGGCCGCAGATTTGTGCCGCTGCCTCACCGCCTCGGAAAACGCAGACAGAAAAAAGCCGGTGCAGTTGCACCGGCCAAAAGGCTTGGAAAACTCAAACTGACTGGCTGTTACCAGTTTTTGCCGAGACGGGCATCCACACTGAAAGCCCCTGCTCCGGCCGCCGCCAGCGCCAGGAAACCACCGGCCACTGAGACGTTCTTCATAAACATCAGCATCTGCATCTGTTCTGCAGGCTGATAATGGAAAATAAAGGCAGCCATCAGGGTGAAGCCGGCCAGCAGCACGGAGAGGCTGCGGGTAAAGAGACCCAGCACGACGGCAAGGCCACCCCCCAGCTCAAGCAGGATCACCAGCGGCAACATAAAGCCCGGTACGCCCATCGCTTCCATATAGCCCTGAGTACCGGCGTAGCCGCCGATCTTGCTCCAGCCCGCCATTACGAACATCAGCGCCAGCAGTACACGACCCGCCAGCAGCGCTACATCTTTCATCTTGTCCATTTCATATTCCTCGTTTGTGTCACATCACCGCTGACTGCTTCAGGGTAGGTCAAATAACAGGGCTTGGCTGGCACTGGTCGCAACCAGCTCCCACCGGTATTCATCACGACTGAGTACCCCGTCGCCGGGTCGGGCAGCCAGACCGTTGGCGGCAAGCGTACCTGAAATCATCTGCAGGTAACCGTGTCGGCCAGCCAGTGCCCATTCGAGCGTCTCGCCCGGGGCCAGTTCCAGCCGCCATACGCGGGCCTGTTGGCGGATCCGCAGCGATCCATCCTCGCCATCCGGTGACGCCACCAGCGTCATGCCCGGTCTGGACTCGATCTTCTTCTGCTGATATCCGGGTGGCGTGCCGAACTCGTTCGGCTCGATCCAGATCTGCAACAGGGAGAGAGGATCCGTCTGCGAGGGGTTGTACTCGCTGTGGCGGATCCCGCTGCCTGCGCTCATCAGCTGGAAATCCCCTGCCGGGATCTGCTCGGCATGGCCGAGGCTGTCCTTGTGCTCTATGGTGCCTTGCAGCACGCAGGTGAGGATCTCCATATTGGCGTGAGGGTGGGTGGCGAATCCGCCACCCGGCGCAACCAGATCCTGATTGATCACCCGCAGTACCGAGTGTCCCATCCACTGTGGGTCATAGTAGTGACCGAAGGAGAAACTGTGGCGCGCGTCCAGCCAGCCAAAGTTGGCCTTTCCCCGCGCTTCTGCGGCTCTCAATTGCATCATGGTCTGCTCCTCACCTACCGGGACGGTTGATTAACGCTGTTTGCCGCTACCGATACCGAACGGAATACGGTATTCGCTGCTCTGGTCAGCCAGGCTGACGGTCAGGTTGCCCTGGGTACGGCTCGGGATCCGCACCTGCTGGGTGCCTGTCAGATTGGCGTGGACTGATGCCAGCAGATCGCCAGACTCGTCACGCACTTCCAGCATCGGATTGGCTTTGCCATCCATTGCGGCAGTGGCGTTCCAGTTCACAAACAGCACGCCGGGCATGGCATTGAAGTCAGCCGGTACGGAAGCTTGGGCGAAACCAGTGGTCATCAGGCCTGCAACGGCCAGCATCTTGATTACGTTTTTCATGTTCATTCACTCTCTTGTTTTATATGTCATTGCCAAGGCCTTTTCGGCCAGAATCAATGCATCCATGCAAGAGGTTATTCAAATAGTGTGTTGTTCTTTCACCGACATCAGACAGACCGATTTGGTGTGTCACAGTGCGGAACTACCCGCATATTTGGCCGCTCGACGTTCCTGCCTAAGCGTTGATTGAATATTAAAGTGACATGACCTAACTTGTTAGCGAGATAAACTGGCAAACATATTCAAAAAAATTGAAGGTGAGGAATGGCCAAGGAATCGAACAAGGAGCGGGCGCTGACCCTGGAGGCAATCCGGGTGCTGGATGCCATCGACCGCCGCGGCAGCTTTGCGGCGGCGGCCGACGAGCTGGGCAAGGTGCCCTCGGCATTGAGCTATACGGTGCAGAAGCTGGAAGACGAACTGGATGCCATGCTGTTTGACCGCAGCGGCCACCGCACCAAGTTCACCCCGGCCGGACGCATGCTGCTGGAGCGCGGCCGGGTGCTGCTGGAGGCAGCCGAACATCTGGTAGGCGAGACCCGGGCATTGGCCCGTGGTTGGGAGACAGACATCACAGTCGCCGTCGATGCGCTGGTCCCGGTGCAGGCCCTCTACCCCTTGGTGGAGAAGCTGGCCGAGCAGACCGATACCCGACTGCGGCTGCGGGCCGAGGTGCTGGCGGGTAGCTGGGAGTGTCTGGAAGATGGCCGCGCCGACCTGCTTATTTCCTCCATCAATCCGGACATCATGATGACCGGCATCAAGCATCAGGTGATCAAGGACGAGGTGATGCTCTACGTCGCCCATCCCGATCATCCGCTGCATCAGGAGCCCGAACCCTTGGCCGACGAGACCCTGCGCCGCTACCGCGCCATCGCCGTCGCCGATACCGCCCTGCGCAAACCGGTACTCACCTACCGCCTGCTGGACAAGCAGCCGCGCCTCACTGTCAGCACCATGACGGAGAAACGGGATGCCCTGCTGGCAGGGATCGGGGTCGGCACCATGCCACAGAGCTGGATTGAGGAGGACATCCGAGCCGGACGGCTCAAGGTGATCAGCCCCGAATATCGCCATCAGCTCCAGGTCGTGCTGGCCTGGCGGCGAGACACCATGGGCAAGGCCAAAAGCTGGCTGGTGCGGGAGATACCAAAACTATTTGCGGCTGGTGAAAAATGAGACACAGTTAACAGACCGCTCAATAGCTGCCTCACTTGACACCCAGCTCTTTTATTGGTTCCATAGCCGCCTCATTTGAACCAATGGAATCTGTAAAAAATGAAAAAGACTTTGCTGGTAGCCCTCACCACCCTGCCCCTGTTTGCCAATGCTGGCCTGATGGACTCGCTGACCGACAGCGTCACCAGCAGCGTCAAGGATGCAGCTAATACCGCCGTATCCGGTGCTGTAGACAGCGCATCCAACGAAGCCATCAAGAAGGCACTGGATATCAAGGAAGGCGGCTCCAACAAGCAGGCTATTAAAGAGAAGCTGGGCGCTCCTGCCACCACCAAGACCGAATCCGGTCTGGAAGTGTGGACCTATGATCTGGATGCCCTGAAGAAGGCCTCTCCGCTGCTGGCAGAAACCACCAAAACCCTGCTGAAAGATACCGACGCAGCCAAGAAGAACGTCGTTATCAAGTTCGAAGGTGATACCGTCAAGAAAGTAGACCTGACCGACAAGGCTCAGGGCTAAGTTCGCTCGTCCGGTGGAGTGGCTGCACGCCCGCATCGGCACAGATAGCAAGAGGGGGAGCACCGGGCTTCCCCTCTTTTATGATCGGTTTGTTACACCTTGAAGCTATGCACCAACGCCACCAGCTGGCGATTGGACTCCAGCAGGGTGGCCGAACTCTGTTCGGTATTCTGACCGTTATCCACCAGCAGATTGACCATGTCGCGGATGGTGACCATGTTGCGGTTGATCTCTTCGGTCACCCGGCTCTGCTCCTCTGCCGCAGTCGCAATCTGGGTACCCAGATCGTTTATTTGCACCACGGCATCCGCCATCTTGTCGAGCCCGCCTGTCACCTGCTCGGTATTCTCGGTCGCCGCCTGGCAGCTCTGCTTGGTGTGCTCCATGGCCACCACGGCCTCCGCCACCCCCTGCGTCAACCGGGAGAGCATGCTCCCCACCTCGGCAGTGCTATTCTGGGTTCTCGCCGCCAGTGCGCGCACCTCATCAGCAACCACGGCAAAACCACGGCCCTGCTCACCGGCCCGCGCCGCCTCGATGGCCGCGTTGAGTGCCAACAGGTTGGTCTGGGCAGCAATATCGCCGATCACGCTGAGTACACTGCTGATCTGGCGAGCATCTTCCTGCATCCCCAATACCTTGGTCGCAGCAAGATCCACTTCATCGATCAGCGCCGCCACACTGGCAGAGGCCTGACCCACAACCTGACGGGACTGAATCGCCTGACCATTGGCAGACTCGGTAAAGCTGGCGGAATCGCTCGCGTGGTGCGCCACACTGTCGGCAGTGGAGCTGAGCTCGGTCAGGGCTGTCACTATCTGATCGGTCTCGGCAGCATGCTCACCTAGAATACGTCTGGCCTGGCTCGTCTGCTGGTCAAGCTGTGCCAATTCACGGGTAATCAGCTCTGTGGTCTCGGTCACCTGCAACATCATCTGCTGCAGATAGGCGATAAAGCGGTTCACCGATTGGGCGATATGGTCCAGCTCATCGTGCCCCTTGACCCGGATCCGGGCAGTCAGATCAGCATCTCCGGCCGAGAGCGCATCGATGTTCTGCTTGAGGGTGTCGAGTCGACAGCCCAGCTGCTTGATGGCCATCAACATCAGCGCAAACAGCAGCACCACTAGCGGTAGCTGGATCGCTGCCAGCGTCTTGAGCACCTCCTGACTGTCGTGGGTAAGGGTGCTGGTCGGCAGCGCCGCCGCCAACAGCCAGGGGGTTCCTTCGATGGGTTGCATCAGCAATGTCTGCTCTTCACCCAAATCCTGAAAGGTAGTGCGCTGCAACGCGGCGCCATTACCTTGCCCCAGCAGGCTGGCGATGGCGCTGGCAAAGGGATAGTCCCCGTGAGATGAGAGGTTGCCCAGCACCACATCCCCACTCAAACGACCATTCTTGCTGAGGATCTTGCCATCGGCCTCGACGATCATCACCTGACCACCGATCTCCTGCTCTTTTTTGGCGACCAGATCATTGAAGAAACCCAGCGTCACATCGATGGTGGACACCCCGTAAAGGGAACCGTCACGATAGATCCCCATGGCACAGTTGGTGCGCGGCTGTTGGCTGGCACCATCCTTGTAAGCCGCCGCCCAGACACACATGCCTTTCTCCGCCTGCTGCCCGGCTCTGTGCCAGGGCTGCTCGAAATAGTTGGGCGCCTCGGCCGAGTTCCAGTAGGTGTTAGGGATCAGCTTGTTGGCACCATCCCGATGAAAGAAGGTACTGAACTTGATGCGACCGGCTTCCCGCTGATCCGGCATCGGCCAGATGCCGCCACCAAACACCATCGCATTGCCATATTGATCGATCAGAGCAGGGAGAACAGCATCGATTTGCTCACTCGGCAGTTGGGCAACCAGCTGAGTGATACTGCGTGACTGGCTCTGCACCCCGTTGAGCTGATCGCGAATGTCGGTCGCAATCTCGCTGACCCGCAGCACCAGATTCTGCTCACCCGCCCGTTGCAGCTCGGGTTTGACCCATAACTGGATGCCGATTACGGTCAGCACACAGACCGCCACCATGAATCCCAGAAAAACGGCGGTATATCGCCCCTTGATTGTCCCCAGATCCCAACCCATACCCTCTCCTGTTTTCGGCCACTGCTAACTGCAGCTTGTTATATGAGCGGGCATTATCTTGCAATTCGCTCACGGCGCGTTTGCCATCGCTCACATAAGCGGCAGTAAGATAAGGATTCGAGCGAAAATGGATCGATACGATCACAAAAAGGGTGGCCTCGGCCACCCTTGGGTTGATAACAGCTGGCGTTGTTACTGGTTCGCTTCGGCAAACTGCTTCATCGCTTCGGCGTGCTTGGTCATGCCGGCGGCACGCTCGTTGAGCTTCTTGATGAACTCCGCCTTCTTGGCCGGATCTTCAATGCGGTCATAACGTTGCTGAAGGTTGGCCTGGATCTGCTCCGGGGTCATGTTCTGCATGCGGGCCATCTTGTCGTGGCGACCACCGTGGTGTTTGCCACCCATCATGCCGCCGCCGTCCATCGGGCAATCCACCATGGCACCGGGCTGGCCGGTGGGGGCTGCTTCACTGGCTGCATAGGCACCCAGCGGCAGGCCAAGGATCAGGGTGGCGGTCAGCAGGGTTTTGGTCAGCTTTTTCATGGTCTATCTCCTGTAGGGATGATTCTGGTTCGGCGCTCTTGCCTTGCCCTCAAGTAAACACCCTATCGGTGTCTGAACTTTGCCAGCCTCACCCTTTTTTGTAGCAGAGTGTGGCATCGTGCGGATCTGGCACACTTTGACACAAACCGTGCAGCGTATTTTCGTATACTCGTGCCAACGCCAAGCAGGGGAGGTATTCATGAACCAGGGCAACACCCACATTCTGGTGGTCGACGATCACAGCGAGATCCGCGATCTGTTGAAGCGCTTTCTGGAACAGCACGGCCTGCGAGTCAGCTGCGCCCGGGATGGCAAGGAGATGAAGCGACTGCTGGAGGAACGGGAGTTCGACCTGCTGGTGCTGGATCTGATGATGCCGGGTGAAGATGGCCTGACCCTCTGCCGCGAGCTGCGGGTCAAATCGAACCTGCCCATCATTATGCTCACGGCCATGGGGGAAGAGACCGACCGCATCATCGGATTGGAGATGGGGGCCGACGACTATCTGGCCAAGCCCTTCAATCCGCGCGAGCTGCTGGCGCGCATCAAGGCGGTGATGCGCCGCACCCAGGCAGATAACCAACCCGCCGCCGAAACCCTGACCCGGGATCTGCGCTTCGATCGCTGGCTGCTCGACGTCAATCGCCGGGAGCTGGTCGATGAGGATGGGGTGGGCCTGAGCCTCTCCACCGCCGAGTTCGATCTGCTCAAGGTGTTTCTCGAACGCCCGCAGCGAGTGCTGAGCCGGGATCAACTGCTGGATCTGGCCCGTGGCCGCGAGGCGGTAGCCTTCGATCGCGCCATCGATACCCTGGTGAGCCGCCTGCGCCGCAAGCTGGAGCGGGATCCCAAGAATCCGGAGCTGATCAAGACCATCTGGGGTGGCGGCTATATGTTCTCCGCCGACGTGACGCAGGTTTAAGCAGTGGGCAACTTGCAACGACTGTGGGCACGGATGTGGCCCAAGGGGCTGACCGGCCAGATCATTCTGGTAGCGCTGGCGGGGTTGATCCTGATCCAGCTGCTCAGTATCCAGATTTACCGCTCGGATCGGGAAGAAGCGCTCGGCTTCGTCAACAGCCGCAACGCCATGCAGCGGATCATCTCGGTGGTCAGGCTGCTCTCCCTCTCCCCCCCGTCACTTTATGACGAGATCCTCAAGGCCAGTCGCAGTGAGACCCTGCTGCTGCGCCTCTCCGACGAGCCACTGCAACCGGATAACCGCAGCCCCCGCTTCGAGCAACTGGTGCGCTCGCGCCTCAACTATCCCCCCGGCCTAACGGTCGAGATCAGCGCCGAGCTGAAAGAGGATACCCAGCGCAGCAAGGCGTGGGAACATCATGCCCGCATGATGCGGGATCGCAAGGGACCGCCCCCGCCGCGGGATATGCGGCTCTATGGCTCCATCGAACTGCCGCAGGGGGGCTGGCTGCAGTTCAGCTCGCTGGTCGACAAGGAGGCGGGCAGCTGGTCGTGGCAGACCACCCTCAACCTGATGCTGGTCGCCAGTCTGGTGATCGGGCTGATGGTGCTGCTGTTTCGCCGTGCCACTCGCCCGCTCAAGCAGCTGGCAGGCAATGCGGAGCGGCTCGGACGGGGCGAGGATATCGAGCCCTTGAAAGAGGAGGGGCCGACCGAGATCCGAGAATCGATTCAGGCCTTCAACCGGATGCACACCCGGCTCGACCGCTTCGTGCAGGACAGAACCCGGATGCTGGCGGCCATCTCCCACGATCTGCGCACCCCCATCACCAGCCTGCGGCTACGCACCGAGTTTCTGGCCGATGGCGAGGACAAGGAGCGGATCCAGCAGACCCTGCAACAGATGGAACAGATGCTGGCGGCCACCCTCAGCTTTGCTCGCGAGGAGGGGCAGCAGGAAGCCACGCGCGAACTGGATCTGGTGAGTCTGCTGGTCAGCCTGTGCGATGACTATGCCGATACCGGCCAGCCGGTCACCTGTCTGGCGGAGGGCAAAGAGGTCTACGCCTGCCGGGCCAACACCCTGCGCCGGGTGCTGCAGAATCTGATCGGCAACGCCATCAAATATGCCGGCAGCGCCGAAGTGTCGCTGGAGCGGCGCAAGGAGGAGCTGTTGATCCGGGTCTGCGATAACGGGCCGGGGATCGATCCGGCGCGGCTGGAGGATGTGTTCAAGCCGTTCGTGCGACTCGATGAAGCGCGCAACACAGAGTCCGGCAGTGTCGGGTTGGGGCTCTCCATCGCCCGCACTCTGGTGCATCAGCACGGCGGCGAGCTGACCCTGCTCAATCGGCCACAAGGGGGACTGGAGGCGCGGATCAGCCTGCCGCTGTAAGTAGTTACTCTATCCGCCAGCCTTGTCATGGCGCCGTTTGCATCATGCAAACTTCATCATTTGGGCGCTTGTTCTTCGAGTAGAAAGACGGTGATAATCGGTGACCACGGGACGGTATACGGCAACGGATTGGAGCAAGGATGGCCTCTTCCTGGACAGGAGTCATAGTCAGTATCGGGTGGGGGCTCCTGCTGCTCGCCCTTGCCCTGTCTGCCTGGGCAAAAGCCCCGGAAGAGCCGATCATCATTACCAACTCCAAAGCCTGGCAGCCCTTCTCCTATATCAATGAGTCGGGCCAGCCGGATGGCCTGCTGATCGATTTGTGGCGTGAATATGCCCGGGTCACCGGCCAGAAGATCGAGTTCAGGCTGGTCGACTGGCAAGGCTCCCTCGACCTGCTCCATGAGAGGAAAGCGGATGTTCACGCCGGACTGCTCTGGTCACCGGAGCGGGACAAGCTGTTCGACTATGGCCGGCCTCTCGCCCAGCTCGACTCCCAACTATTCTTCTCGAGCGAACTGCGCGGCACCGATGTCCACTACTACCTGCTCCATGAAACGGTCGGTGTGGTAGCCGGTGGCTACGAGGAGTATTACGCCAGACGCTACTTCCCCGGCACCAGACTGCAGACCTTCGACGACAATGACACCCTGCTGGCGGCGGCCTTTCGGGGCGACATAAAAGCCTTTATCGCCGATCTGCAGGTCGCCAACTTCTACATCTATACCTCCGACGATCCCACCCGCTTTATTCCGGTTCGCCACCTCTATACCGACCAGATCCGCTTTGCAGTGAAAAAGGGCGACCTTGCCCTGTTATACCGGCTGGAAGAGGGGTTCGCCAAGCTCAAAGAGAGCGATCGAGAGCGGATCATCCGAAAGTGGATGCATGTCGAAACCGTCTACCCCATCCATCTCGGTCCCTGGCTACTGTTTGCCGGAGTGTTAATCATGGTGGCCTACATAGTGCAACTGCGCCGCGCCGTTGCCAGCCGCACCACCGAGTTGAGCCGCGCCAACGCCAGACTGGAGAAACAAGCCAGTACCGACCCCCTGACCGGCCTGCTCAACCGACGGGCATTCATGCCCGCCATGGAGCAACGACTGGCAAGCGGGGCTCCCTGTGCTCTGCTGCTGTTCGATGTGGATCACTTCAAGGAGACCAATGACCGCTTTGGTCATGGCATCGGGGATCTGTTGCTGGAAAAGCTGGCCACAACTGTGACCAACCTGTTGCCCGAAGAGGCTCTGCTGGCTCGCATCGGCGGCGAGGAGTTTTGCCTGCTGCTGCCGCTGGCCACACTGGCAGAGACAGAACAATGGGCCGAGCGTATCTGCCTGGAGAGCAACCGGCAAACCCTGTACACCAGCAGCGGCGAGGTGACCCTCTCCATCAGCACCGGGGCAGTCTGGGTAGCCGCAGAGAGAGAGGCTGATGCCGACCAGCTACTACGGCAGGCTGACGCCCTCATGTATCAGGCCAAGGGACTGGGGCGCAATACCTGGCAAGCCGCCCCCTATCAGGCATAGCCCCCTGACGGACGCGCAATAAAAACGGCCACCATCGGAAGATGGCGGCCGCATGACAGGTTCCCTATCAGAAGTTGTAAGTCACGCCCAGGTTGTAGCGGCGACCATCCAGCACAGTGCCATAGCTGCTGTAATCTACCGTCTTGTCGAACAGGTTGTAGACCCCGGCGGTCAGATCCAGATGCTTGTTGGCCTTGTAGACCAGGCCCATGTCAAAGAAGGTGTAGGAAGGAGTCCCCTCCGCCATCTTGACCCGGCTCAGGTATTCGGAGGTCTCGCCACGGAAGTTGACCCGTGACCAGAGGCTGAGATCCTCGGTGGTTTGCCAGTCAACACTGCCGTTGAACATGTGACGGGGCATCTGGTTGAGGGCATGACCCGCCAGTGGACCACTCTTCTGCTCGGATTGGGTAAAGGTGTAGCTGGAGCTGACCGACCAATCCTCATTGATGGCCCAATCCATCATCCCCTCGACACCGCGCATGTTCGCCTTGTCGACGTTGACCCGATCACTGATGAAGTCATAGCTGTGACCATTGAGGGTACAGGCGGGATCGCTCTTGCTGGTGCAACGACGCACTTCGGAGATCTTGTTCTTGAAGTCGGTGTTGAACAGGGTAACACCGGCGTTAAAGCCCTGATGACCGTTCCACAGCAGGCCGATCTCTTCACTCACGCTAGTCTCGGGTTTGAGATCAGGATTACCGACCAGCATGCCATCCAGGCTGCCACCACCGGTGACCTGGCCCCAGTTGGCCGCCGACATCCGCAAGTCAGGGGAGCGGTAACCGGTTGATACGCCCCCTTTCAGGGTCCAGCTGTCATCCAGATGCCAGACGCCGTAGAGGCGCGGGCTCCAGTGAGAGCCGTAGTTCTGGTCCCGATCCATGCGGGCGCCACCGGTCAGGGCAAAGCTGTCTGTGAGTGACCACTCATCCTCGACAAACATCGCCCAGCTCCAGCGAGTCAGCTGCTCGGCAGGGTTGGCCACCTTCAGGGTATTGCCCTGATCGTGCAGATCCTCATAGCGATACTGACCACCAACGCTCAGGTAGTGATCACCCAGAATAAACTGGGTATGGGTATCGGCGATGGTATTGGTGAGCTCCATCTGGCGGCCGGGATTGGTGTTGGTCTCCTGCTGCAGATAGCTGCTGGAAGAGCCGAAATCATACTGACCATCATGGGTCAGCGCATAGTTGGTGCGCTCGTATCGGTTAAGGCTATCTTTCGCCTTGGCAGCCAGCGAATTGCCGGCCGTGCGATCCCGATCCTGCAGACTCCGACTGGCTTCCAGATCAAAGCGGTTATGGTCATCAGGCTTGAAGCTAAGCACCGCCGTGCCACTGCGAGTCTCCTGCTCGGCAAAACCCTGGATAAATTTGTCTTCACCACGATGTGCGAGCTGACCATTGAAACGCAGCCCCAACACGCCATCGATCAGTGAACCTGCGGTATAGGCATCGGTCTGGAAACTGTTGCCAGCATCCTTGTTCTCCTGGAAGGTCGAATCAGCATGAACCGAGCCCTGCCAAGCCAGGCCGGTGGTCTTGCGGGTAATCACGTTAATCACGCCCCCCATGGCATCGGAACCATAACGGGATGACATAGGGCCACGGACAACCTCAATGCGCTCAATCGCCTGCAGTGGCGGCAGCCAGCCCTGTTCGATACCCGGACCATCGCTGTTCGGGCGAGTGCCACGGCTATCCACCTTCTTGCCATCAACCAGCATCAGGGTGTATTTCGACCCCATACCGCGAATGCTGATATCACTGCTACTGCCACCGCCGGTCACCACAACACCGGGCACATCCTTCAGGGCATCGGTCACATCGCGATAGGCCCGCTTTTCCAGCTGCTCACGGGTAATCACGGAGATGGAGGCAGCAGAGTCTTCAATCTTCTGCTGGAAGCCGGAAGCGGTGACGACCATCACCTCTTGTTCGGCAGCATAGGTCTGGGTCGCAAGAAGGGAGCAGATCAGCAAGGCAAGCTTGTTCGGTTTCACTGTTGTCATGTTTTAGCCTGAACATTATTAGTAGGAAGGTGACGTATTCCCTTACTTCACTCATTACAACGCCCTGGCATCCGGCCAGACGCAGCATTAGAAAAGGCTCATTTGAAAAGCACTTTATTAATCAGCCTGCATTGTAACGACCCCACCTCGATCATTCAAACAATAATCATTATCATTTATATCGTGTTGCATTCCTGCTGCAAAACCGCTCATTCTTGATAAGAGACTGTTTTAATGGAATAAATCCATAAGCAAAAAAAGGGATTACACAAACAAGTGGAAGCGATGACGTACCGTTGCAAGATGGCCTGATTTAATCCTCAAGCTCTATCAGCTCGCAGCGGAACAATATGGCCAAGATGGGATGTGCTGTGATACAGAGACGGAAATAGTAGCAAGAACGCCAATAGGGGAAGGTATTGCCATCGTGGCGGGATATCGGCAGCTCACCAGCAGGCTAAAAAAACATCAAAGCCCAGTCGTAAGACCGGTCATGAAGCCGAGCTTTGGTATTTGTTCTGGTATGCAAACCTGTGGGTCACTTGATAAAAACGCCCATAGCAAAAAGGCCTTCCCAATCGGGAAGGCCTTCAAATTAGTGGCGGAGC